>BNJS01001103.1_pt1 | contig 71776 bp, 104 predicted proteins | sample 8540461 | NCBI WGS metagenome assembly BNJS01 (sample SAMD00202454, study PRJDB9452) | human saliva metagenome | isolation source: human saliva | place: Japan
ATAGTAAGAACCATCCTTTGGATGGTTCTTTTTCTTTGCGTAGACTTTTGTGTCGTCACTTGTTTTGCTATAGTAGACTGCGGCGTTCGTGTCTTATCAGGATAGTGAAAGCACGTACTCCTTCTCAAAACTGATCCTACGGTAGGTTTGTTCAGGAGCATGTTGCGGTCTCTTGCGTTTGCGCGATTTAGATAGTAAGGAACGCCGCAAGGCTACTACTCGTAACGGCATCTCAGGAAATTACTTGTGCGGCGTTACTTGCATAATTTCTGATAATAATTAGTAGTATTTATTAGAATAGATGAAGATTGTTATTTTCAATTTATTAGAAGTTGACTATATTATTCATAGTGAATAAATGTGTCAAAAACAAATGGACGAGTATGGTGGTGATGATGATGATATAAATATAGTAGTGTATAGAAGATATAAATCATTGGAAATATACAGAAGTATACCTATAGTATCAAGAGTGTTAATGTGTTGCATACAATCTATGATGTAACTCATGTCCTACACTATCTCTATGAATAAAACGAACAATTATATCAAAATTAGCATAAACATGAAGAAAAGATGAAGAAATATATTGTGTAACGGACTTATAATGATAATATTTATTATATAAAGATATGAAAATCTATATCTTGGTAAGGTTGTGTTAGAGTGTATTATGAATAGCAAAACAGCAATTGTTATCGCATGTTGCCAGCAGGTGTCCTTCCATTCGGGTGGCACAGCGTCATGCTGACAAGTATTTGATTTAGGTGAGTTCGTAGTACATGCAACTCGGCTCGCAGCGGTGGCAGAAAACGACTGAGGCCAACGCCGGTTGTGGAAGGTGCATGCAGTGCGGTCAAGTAGCAAACAGCAATTTAATGGGTGTATTAGGTCGTCAAAGCTTTTATTGAAACACCAGTAAATGTAACTGGCTATACTAGTGAATTGATGGAAAATAAACAGGCTTCCAATATTTCGATGTTGTGGCAAATGATGCGTCTGTAAAAGAACATTCTTGTCTGGTGCTTCCAGTGCATGGACCATCCGTGGATTCCGCACCACACAACAAGACATGCAATTTAATGGATTATTTGGTATTGTTCAATGCTTTTATACAGGTACAGAAGGTTATGAAAGAGTAGAAGCAGCTAAAGGTCCAACAGCATTATTACGTGGTGTGCGCCTAATGGCGGTAATATTGGTGATCATTAATTTTGTACCAAAACGTGCAAAAGATACTCCAAATTAATCGAGTGAAGTTATCCTATGGTAATGGTTCCCAATTCCACACAACATATAGATGTAGGGCATCGTTTTGGCGAAAAATAACAAGTGCTGGTGTAATGTGTAAAATGTATTGAACAGAAATGTAGAGACTTGTTGATAGTGATAATGTTAGCTCTGGTAGTGATTGGCGCTGATATGCGCGGTAAAAACATCGTATTGATTGGATTTAGGATATGGTATAACGAAATTGAAAACCCTCAATATCGTGTTAACTTCGGTGCAACTGCCGATAATGGTGAGAGTCGAAAACTATTTGCTGGAGCGAAGTATACCAAAGAAAACCCATACACAGTGTTGGAAACCAAATAAAATGCTAAGTTTGATCTGATAATACATGGCGTCGTGTTACAGAGAAGTACGGAGTATTAAGTGGTGAATACGACCTTTCTGAAAAGATTGGACCGCGTATGCTGGAGTAGGTATGCGTTATACATCTATGGACTATTATTATAATGAGTTCGTAGTTAATAATATTAAAACAGGCGCAGCTACTATAGGCTATAAATACAATAATCAAATTAATAAAGGATTATCCATCGAAGCTGGTGTACGTGGTAAAATTGTTAATCGAGGTGTGACACATAATATTGGTATTGCGGCAAGTAGAATTTCATGAACGTTACATGGGTAACCGTACATTTAAAAATACTGCGTAATGTATTCATCACAAACAGCAGACTCTACATGGTCACATCCAGATGGGTATCGGTTGGGAAAGTCCGTTGAATGATAAAAATGTTACATTAGGGCTTTATCGATTAGTGATAGAACTGTTAGCGTCTGATGAGGCTTTGGCAAGTTATCTTAGGGGACGTATTCAATTAAACAAACTAGCTATTTAACCCAAACCAACTTCCTGAAAGATGCTAATACAACTTGGAATGGTAGTAAAGTAGATTCCATATATGACAAAGCTGCATTTAGTCCATCTGTTGATTAGTACATGCTTAATAAGCTATGCATCTCTTTTTATGCAAAACTATATGGAAGGTTTGCGTGCAAAAGGAGATTGTATCTGATGGTAATTCAACAAATGTGTTAGCACCATATAAATTCAAACAAACGAGCTTTGGTACTAAAGTTGATTTTTGGTAACTGGTCATCTTCTTTTGAGTTTTCTATAATATTAAGAACCCATATACAAAGGCACAGAATAAAAGGTTCTTATGATGCAGAAATTCGCAAACCGTGGTATTGAATGGAATATCTTTGGTGAACCAACCAAAAGGTACACGTATTTTAGGTGGTATCATGTATTTAGATGCAAAAATAAAATCTGATAGTAGAACTGGAGCATCGAATGTAGAAGGTAATCGTTATGCAGGGCCCAAATGGAATGCTGTATTAGGTATTGAACAAGATATCAAAGGTGTGAAAGGTCTTATAGTAACTAGCCGTGTTAGGCATGTTGGTGAAGTTTCATGCTAATGAGGCGAATACATTACGTACACCGTGATTTGTAACTATGATCTTGGCGTACGCCATACTTGGAACCTGGCAATACACCAATGACATTGCGCGCAGATGTATATAATGTTTTAGATAAAAACATATTGGAATGCATTAGATCGTAATCGCAGTGTACTTAAGCGGTGGTCGTACATTCATGTTGTCCTTAACGGCAAATCTATAATTTGAAAATACTGGTGAAAGTAGTATTTTCAATGATAAAGAGCTGTAACGGAATACGGTATACCCAGTACTGTGTTACAGCTTCTTTTTCCCATGCTTATGTAATAAAAGTAGTTTTCAATAAATACAAGAAAAGGAGATACATGTATGCAAAGATATATCTTCATCCTATACATCGGACAAGAATACATCTTTCTGCAAGTTTACAGGTCAAATGATAGTGGCTTACTTTATCTTAGGATTAGTAGTTTTGTATTCTTATCGGTAGGGGCAAGGTCCACTTTCACTCAGAGATGATTTCGGAATAGTATTTGAGTGGCTCTGTGAATACAGATAGCATCGTCATCACATTACGCCTATACCCTGATTGTTGGTGGCTTTTCATCTGCGGTATTCATTTTGCTGTCGCAGTGAGCGCTGCATGCAAGGGATTACAACAACCCGATGGCGAGTCCTCTATTTTAGGGTTAATGTGGGCTGAGCTTTTGGTCTGGCTATTGCTATGACTGCCTTCCCTATGGCAAGTTTAAATATGACTATATTATTTAGCTTTTTAGGGGCTGGATTGGCAACGGCTTGTATTTTTATACTTAGCCAATCGAGGACGGCAAAGCGTCCGGCGGTGTATTTCGGCCTCAGCGGTAGTGCCATTAGCGCTATCTTCATGGCGGCTGCACAAGCGCTAGTTGTCTTGATGTGGCTCAAGATAGCGAGCCACTGGACGGCTCAGGTATTGGTGGTGTTCTGCATGAGCAAGTGTTATTAGTAGCCCTTGGACTCTTATCGGTGTGCTAATTGCCTCTGGCCATTTTCTAAAACAAATTACCTTGCTTAGCTTTAGCGATGAAGTGGTAGTTGGTTTAGGTGAAAGTTAACCCAAATTCGCCTCTCAGCGTCTTACCGTATTACTGTTATGGATCTCGCTTGTAGCTACTGCAGACCCATCGGCTTTTGTGGGACCCATTGTGCCACATATGGCTCGTTACATGGTAGGTCTCAGCTATGAAAAAGTGCGATTCCTTTTTCTGCTGTGTTGGGGGCCATCGTGGTCATCGTAGCAGATACGGTGGCGCGGGTGGTCGTCGTCCCATTTGAAGTACCTTTAGGGGCAGTCACAGCCGATAGTTGGGGTTCCTTTCTTTCTCTATTTAGCGAATCGAAAGGAGGCTCAACTAATGCATCAAGGTAGACGATTTGCCATGTGGGCCATTGGTTTGTTAGTGGCTTTGGCATTGATGTTTTGTGAGTCCATTTAGGAACGGATTTTCTGAGTTCTCTTTACATGGACTTAGTGCGTATTATCGCTGGCTATGGGACCGAGTGGCAAGAGCGCATTGTCTTCGACTCTCGTATGGTTCGATCCGTACCGGCTATTTGTATCGGTGCTGCTTCTAGCGTGTCTGAGCCATTTTTCGACTATCACCCGCAATGAACTAGCTAGCCCGAGTGTACTCGGTGTCAATGCAGGCCGGTGTAGCAGTGATGTAGTCGTCTATTTTTGAACCAGCCAATGCGATCACTACGATTTGAAAGCTCCATTATTTGCCATCATTGGCGGGGATTGACGGGTACTACTTATTTTCCGTATGTCTCACCGTAAAGGACGCAGTTTGTCCCCTATGACATTGATTTTTAAAATGGTATTGCTCTATCTGCTGGGATTCATGCAGTGCAAACGAGACTATGGTGACCTTTGGAGCCCAGATAAGTTTAATCAAATTAATACTTGGCTCATCGGTACAATTTTTGGTAACAGTTGGAACCATGTAATGGTCTTGGCGCCGATTGTAGCGATTGGAGCTCATCGCGTTATATTGTTACTCCACAAAACTGAATGTGCTGAATCTGGAATGGAGGAAACAGCTATCGGTTTAGGGGCACGCATCACGAAAGAACGGGTGACATTCCTTTGCATCGCCGCAGCCATTGCCGCTTCCTGTATCGCTGTGGGTGGTAGTATTGGCTTTATTGGACTTGTGGCGCCACATATTGCACGACGCTTAGTGGTGTGAAACCATCACTATTATTTACCAGTTACCCCATTGTTGGGGCCCTATTGTTACTTTCAGCAGACTGGTTAGGACTAAGTCATCATTGCTCCCGATGAAAATGTTAGCAGGCACTCATCGTGGCATTGGTGGGCACCTATTTTCTATATGTATTGGCACGGACGAGAGGATAAACTATGGCATTTGAATTACAAACATGTTTCTACTGGGTATGAACATAAAATTATCAGCGAGGACGTAGACATTAGGATTCCTTGGAAAAGCGTAACAGCCTTAATTGATCCAATGGATGCGGTAAATCCACTGTTGAAGACGATTTGCCGAATCATTGCACCTAAAGGAGGCTCCGTTATTTTAAACGGCGAGGATATTCACAAAAAGATACGAAGGAATTGGCAAAACAGTTGGCTATTTTGCCACAGAACCCAATGGCACCGATCTTTGACGGTGCGTGACCTCATCAGTTATGGTCGGCCCGCATAAATCTGGTATTTTTGCAACGTGAAAGCCAGCAGTGACCGTGACTTAATCGATTGGGCCATTGATGTGAGACAGATCTGCATAATTTTGCGCACACACCGATTCAGAACTTGTCTGGTGGTCAACGCCAACGGGCTTGGATTGCCATGGCTATTGCCCAAGACACAGACATTTTTATTCTGGATGAACCCACAGTTATTTAGATATTTCCCACCAAATGGATGTACTGGAACTTGTGGAACGATTGAACCAAGAGTATAAGAAAAACGGTGATCATGGTCATTCATGAATTGAACCAGCGGCTCGTTATGCAGATCATATCATGCTATGAAAGCCGGCCATGTACACTTTCGGGTACGCCACATGAGGTGCTAACAGAAGAAATGTTGAGCAAAATTTTGGAGTGACTCATTATTTTGAATGACCCACGGACGAATCGTCCCTACTGTATTGCCTATACCCATGCATCGGTGGAAAAAGCGAAACAAGGGTGGTGTACTATGATGGACGTCGTATTGATCCTATCTCGGCTGGGCAGCTGCATTGGCGATTGTAGCAGTCTTGTGTATGGGCTTAGTGAGTGGGAGCTTAGTAGCTGGGGTGCCCCTCGTTTAGGAGAAGGTTCCGTAGTGAAAGAAAAGCGGCTCGACACCGATGAGGCTATTACGAAAGAAATGAATGCTCGCTTCAAGAAAGTAAAACAATCTGCAGAAAAGCTGATTACCAATGAAGAAGGAAAATGGTATTGCACCACAAATATGGTACTACTGTCATCCCTGACAAGCGGACTGTATCGTGGTCATCCGTATGGAAGACCCTATGTATGCATTAGGAGCACCGGTAGGGGCTACAATCGGGGATAACTTTTACTGTGCACAATGAACTAGATGCGCAAGGTGTACAGCATATCAGTATTAACGAGGAAACGAAGACCATCAATTTAGAGCAAATTGAGGCGTTAAAACCAGATTTGATTATTATGCGTGATTCCTTCACTGTAGTACCTTTTGATGCGTTGAGTAAAATTGCGCCCACCGCAGCTTTTTGAATTGCAAAATGCGGAGCGGGCCTTGTTGACCATCGGCATGGTGCTGCACCGTGAAAAAGTAAGCAGAAGCTACGATTGCGTCAAATACTATAATCATGTGAAAGAGGCTCGTATGGCTATAAAATCTCGCATTGGAGATAGTCCACCAGCCTACATTCGGGTCATGAAAAAGAAATACGCTTATATCCGTATTCCTCTAGTGTAAATAGTCGATTTATTTTTGATTTGCTGAATATTACACCGGATACAGAGTCATTACGTTAGATGGTAAAAGTAATAATGCCGTTTCTATGAAATGTTACCGGATATCGATGCGAAATACTTGTTAGTTAGCTCAGCTACGGGGCAAGTAATCGATGACTACGTGATCAAGTGGGAAAAGAATTGCAGGATATACAGGTTATGGAAATTTGGCACACCATTCCAGCGGCACAAGAAGGACATGTACACGTGGTGACGAATCAGGTGGAGTTCCCATGGAATTATTATGAAAGAGAGAGCCATAGACGAACTTCGAGCTTGGTTAGCTCCTCGAGATGCTATGTAGCCTGTGGCGTTTGTAGTTGAATAGAATAGGAAGAGACGGCATACCCCTCACAAACGGTATTTCATAATGTTTGTTCGGGGCACACCGTGCCTTTCTCCTGCGTTTAGATTATTTAGGTAGTAAAAGAATGCCACAAGCCTCGCTATGCATAACTGCAGTCCTCAAGGAAAATATTGAAAAATTAAACGTATTGCAAAAATTGTGCTATAATGAACGTAAGTTGCTCACCCCAATCTGCAAACAGAAAGGGGTGTTCTTGTAGATTTACTCATTAATTTTATTTGTTCTGTTGTAAGGTGTATAATTAGTAGTATATTTGCAAATGGTTAGACAGACGGTTTAAAGGCAACTAACCTCAAAGAGTCGGCTCTTATAAAAGAAACCCCACGGCGGGCACCGTGGGGGTTTGTTGTTCATATGTGGAACTCATTAATTTTGTATCATTATTATAGCATACTTGTGAATAAAATGCAAAAGTAATGAAAAAGCCTAACGAATAAGGTTTGATCCACCTTAACACGTTAGGCTTTTTCAAGTTTCCATTTTCTTGAGATGAGCCTAACGCCTTCGACATGTTGGTGGCTCTTCTCTTTGTTATATTTAGTATAACACAGTTGTCTATAAAACTCATAGTTTTATCGGAAGACTACGGAGAATCTTACGACGGATGGTAATGGGTCTCCGAATTTATTGGTACCAGGGCAAATGGGTATGGTTGGTACGTATACAGCGACGGCGTTTTGTTGGGCGCTGTTTGCATCGCCTGAGACTTCAACGTCTGCTACTTGTCCGCTTTCATAGACGCGAGCTGTGACGTATACGGTTCCCTGTTTGTCCTCGGTGTTGGGTTAGCCGGTTTTTGGATCGGCTAATGGATAGGGAGCATTGACCACAGTGGTTCGAGCTTCTGCTCTGCGGCACGGGCTGCAGCATCTGCCCTCTGCTTTTGCACGGGCTGTGGATTCGGCTGCCTGGGCGGATGCATTGGAGCTAGGTGTACTATTTGTATGTTTTGGCAAGGTACTTTGGCTTTTTTGCTTTGGTACTTTGCTTAGGGCTGTTCTGGCCGAGGTTCTGGCTTCATAGCTTCTGGAATCTCAGGAACAGCCACGGCTTCTTGTGGCTCCGGAGGGCGCTTCTTCTGGTGGTTGTAGCTTCGCGGGTTGCTGAGACTCCGCTTGTTCTGGCGCACTTTCAGCCATAGCTTACCTCGTAGAAGGTCGTCGTAGACTCATGAAAGGGTTCTGTGACCTTGTTAAAAATGGCAGAGGCCACAGGGATGAGTGCGATATGACCCGCTAAGGAGATATAGAGGCGTATTTCAAAATTTATCTTCCTTCACGGATTACCTCTTTTCTACGGCAATGGATAGTTTTTCACACTCGCTTGTTTCAAAGCATCGAATGTTTTCAATGACAAATCCATAGTTGACGTCTTTATCACCGTTTAGAATGACTTGTAAATCAGGATTTCGTTGTAGCTCAATTCTGCACACGGCGAATCAATTGTTCCTTGTCGAGACTTTCTTTATTGAAAGCAATATTGCCATCCGCCATGACTGTGATATTTACATGTTGGTTCATATCTAATTGAGCAGAGCTCGCTTGTGGTAAGCCCACTTTGAAAGTATTTTGTTGTACCATAGTCATGGTGCTAACTCATAAAGAACACAAGAAGGAAGAAAATGATGTCAATCATAGGGATGATCATTAACTTCGGTTCTTCTTGTACTTTCATACTCCGAAGTTTCATTAGGCATTCTCCTTTTTATGAAGGAAACGAACGATGGAAGCCATCATTTGTTCCATGTCAGATACGATTAAAGTTGACTTTTACGAGAAAATCGCAGTAACACAAGCGCGACTGTGGCAACACATAAAACCAGCAGCAGTGGCTACCAACGCTTCCCCTACGCCAGAGGTAATCGCCATCGGCTGACCGTTGGATAAATCTAAGACGCTGAAAGAATTAATCATACCCCACAACGGTACGCTAATAGGACCCAAGATAGGAGCCAATGTAACAAAGGTACTCAACAAAAGCTTTATCGGTCTTGCAATACGTTTGCAGTACGCATAGCTTGGGCTTCTAATCGTAGGTTCTACAGCGAATCCATCTTTGATGAGCCGTCAAACCTTCTACCACCAATTGAGCCAATACTATTGTCAGGATGCTCTGCGGCAACATGCTAAGGCTTCTTTCACATTACCTTGAGTAAATTTTGTAGCCATCGTTTCTTCTACTGAAAACGATTGGCACCCTGCTGTTTTACGGTATACTAACACACGATCAATCCCATTAGCGATGGTAGAGCACGGAAATAATCAGGAACAGGTACATCACCGGTCCGCCTTTTGTTGGAAAAATAGATAACATTTGATTCATTAGAAACACACCTTTTCTGTAAAAATTTACACAAATCCTTACACATAAAGAAAGGCTACTTATATAAAAAGGGGAGAGTGTACTAAATTACCTCGTATATAACGTAGCCTTACTTGTAGTGATATATATTATCATTTGTACAATCCTATGAGAATAGATGTCAATTGAGTTAATATTTATATTTAGATAGGGGGTATAGGTTTTCGTGGCATGCTTATTATCAGTGTATTGTAGTGTATTTATGTGTTATATAAATTTTGTGAAAAGTATACAGTTCATATATATGCTAATTATTATAGTAACCATTATCATAGTCTCTAAGATATGCAACAGTTTATATGAACTTTTATTATTTTGCAATACCATCGATCCAGTCGAATAGTTCTGGTAAGTCATAGTCTCCACCATGTCCACGATTCCATGGGGAGAAGCTTTACGTCTACGCCACGTTCAGCTAGTTTTTAAGGCAAGGATACAGGTGGATAGCTAATGATGTATCACGGTCAATGGCTCCATGACGATGCGATACACGTAGTCTTTGGTGATCCAGCGTGAGTTCATAGGATTTAATAAGCGGATCGTCTCCTCATCTGCCATAGTAGCAGAACTTGTCCCATGTTCTTTTGAAATGCGTGAAAAATGTTTGGGGATATTAGTGTTTGTGCCAAACTCATCATTTTCAGCAGAACTCATATCGAGTTTATCGAAAGCGTGAGCTGCTTTCATACGGGTCGCCACCTGGCGTATTCTCCTGCAAGATTCCACATCAGTGACCTACCATCCTTCACTTTACCCATGTAGCAGAGGAGATGTCAATCCCTTTGTTAAGAGCGTCTTGGGCAGATTCCATATATTTTCTTTTGATGTAATCTGAAAGAACCTTTTCCCCTTGTTGTCTAAGGCCAGACGTTTGCCGGTGCTATCTTTTAAGAATAAGCTGTTCACATACGTTGGGAATGCATCTTTCAGCACCTTGGAAATAGCTTTTCATTTTCGTCGGTCATGAATAGCTCTTGCTTTGCTTTTGCATAGGATTGTTAGCCGCATTAGCATCGATGGCTGGAGGTCCTCCCCAGCGTGAGTTCTTTACTTTTTACCACGGGCTGCTAAGTCCTGTAATTGCCACATAGCCATAGTAGTAATTATTAACGCCATTGAACATCCATTCAGGCCATATCAGCGTGTTCTAAATTAGTAATAGGCAATAGACGCCAGAAGCAAAAATATCATCTCGCTCTTGAGCGGCGCCACTTTTCATTTAGATATGGTTCATACTCCCGGCATTACCGGTAGCACTCTAGCAAGGCAGATAGAGCGCCCAGCACTAGTCACCATTGGAGATAATCTGTATCACCAGCGTGCAATTGATGTGCATTGTGACGCAAGTAACGAACGGTCGCTTTATAATCGACGATGAAAAGCGGGTGCTTTTATCGACATAGGTAGTGCCGTCATCGCTAACAGTTGTGCGACCACGAATGGCGGTGGGCTGGCATTACGATAGCCCTTGGAAAGAGCTGTTAGGATCGCGTTGGGGCCCTTTGTCATAGGGTCGTTTTCCCCTTGGCCTCGCATTGCCTCGGTAGATAACCGCTCACACCATTAGGCATGAAAAATAGGTGCCGTATCTTTTGTGTATCCATTGATGGTACCATTAGAGAAATAGGCTTCAGGAATAAATATATTCATAGACTGTTGTTTACACTTTTCGGGTTTTGCACATACACATACTGGATACGCGTGAACCGCTCACAGATTGACCGTTCAAAGGTAAGTTTCCTGTGTATAGGCAGAACGATTAAAAATCTAATGTAGGCATGTGGCTTACCTCGGGCTGATGCGGTGATATTGGTAGGGGCAGTGCTATTGCTTGTTGACCGCGAAAGGGAGATAGTACATGTTACAGCTAATGCGCAGATGATAGATGTTTGCACTTCATAGATTACCCTCATAATGCGATTAATTATAATAGATAGTATAATTATATAGATAATATATTAATATGAAAGAGGGTGAATATACCATTTACGTATGATGTTGAACCAGAGCAAAATGAAAAAGCCGTCAACACAAATGTACAATTGCGTTATAGCTTTTTATTTCTTAATGCTCATAGTGCGATTATCACCTTATATGTAATGCTACAGCGAGTAGTGTTCTCATAAAAGAAACCGTGCCTAACGTAAAGAGAAGTATCCTCATCACGTTAGGCACAAAAATCAATTTTTGATGAGCCTAACGCGCCACACGTTTTGCTCTTCTTTCTTTTATATATAGATAGCATACTTTGCCAAAAAGGTAAATGTAATCGTCTTTATATAAGGTTAAATATGATAAAATATAGTAGAATAGCAGAGGAAAAATGTAGTATAAAGTGGGAACCGTGAAAAGTTGTTATATTTTGACCAGTATGGATAGACCCAATAGGGGTCAAAAAGATACGTATTGAAGATGACTTAGACACCAATAACTGAGATGAAATGGAAACTGTATGAAAGACAAACGAACGTTAACATATACAATTGAAAAATATCTGATAGCACTGACGTTAGAGAATGGCTAGAGTACTCATCAATTTCCCTCGGAAAAACGATGAAAGAACTCTCGGGGCCAAAGGCTGTTCGATTAGATGGACAACTGTGTACGGCGAAATCTGAACTTTCAAAGGGGATGGTATTAGAAATTATCCCTCTAAAAAGAGCGCATCGACCACGACCCAATAGAAATGCCCTTAACGATAGCCTATGAAGACGAAGATATTCTTATTGTAGATAAAGCATCGGGAATCACGATGAACTCAGAAAGGGACAAGTATCTCTTAGCGAATGGGGTAGCCTACTATTTTTAAAACACATAAGATATACGGAAAAAGTACGATTCTTTAAATCGCTTAGATCGTGACACATCGGGATTGGTAGTAGTCAAGCATGGCTTGGCATCAACACTTTTTACCAAATGCAGATGGATGATAATCGGTTGGAAAAATGGTACCGAGCAACGGTGCAAGGGCGATTGGCACAAGCATCATGAGGTAGCTAGAACTACCTATCCGCAAAAGTGCAGATGGAATCCATCAAGAGGTACACCCAGAGGGTGTGATGACAAAAACGGAACATGAAGTACTGCACTATGATGTGACACAAGATACAACAGACCTACGCATTCGCTTGTGGACAGGCAAGCACCCATCAAATTCGGGTGACTATGGCACATATAGGACACCCCTTGGTACATGACCCGTTGTATGCTGATGAGGGAGTGTTGGAATCCAGACAGAGTGTATGGGGATAGATGATGCACAATGTCATAAAGGCTTACAGCAAGAGGTAACAAATACGGCGAAAGGACAGGTAAAAGACATAGGTAAGACGTTTGTTCTTAGAGCCTATCGTTTAGTGTGCTACCACATGCGAACAGGGTGAGCAAATCGTAGTAGAAGCATACAATAGCCGTGTATTGTTATAGCTGTAGTTGCTAACCCTAATTCTTACCAATGCTATAAAACAGAGAAAAAGCACGAAAAACTAAAAATCGTGCGCGAAATCGCGTTTTAAAAGGAAAATTTTAGAATCGTGCTTTTGTTCCATATTTAGTTTCTATATGTGATATAAGAATCTATCGCTATTATGTTGTAGGGATGACCATAGCACTCTCCACTATTTATGGCGGTGTAATGCACACCCAGTTGTTTTCTGTGTAGTAGATAATTGATAAATCCAGCCTCTGAGGCTGCATCGATAAGTGCTTTGTTCCTCTCCTCTTGAATCCCACTCACAATGAATATGCCCTTAGGTTCTAGACAACGGTAGGCATCGTCTAATAAACGTAACAAGATAGGGGTAATAATGCTAGCCACGATGAGAGAGGCTGCTTTCCGCCACGCCTTCTAATAAATTATTTGTTTGTACTTGCGCCACGGATGCTAGCTGGTTTAGTTCAACGTGATGTTGTGCATTAGCCGTGGCGCTTTCATCCAGGTCGAAAGCAGTCGACAGAAACGAGCGCCAAGAGCACTGCAGATAGAGCAATAATCCCGGATCCGGTCCCTACGTCAAAGACCGTACTGTCAGGAGTGAGATGTTGTGCCATCGCTTGATCGCTAAGCGAGTTGTAGGGTGGTCCCAGTGCCGAAAGGCGATACCCGTGTCTGATGCGAATGATGTTCTTCCCTTCACGAGGGAATAATCGGACCAATCTGGAATAATGGTCAGATTGTCCAGTCATAGGGATAGGTGGATATTGTGTTTTCCAATCATCCCAACCAGACTCATCAGCTATGGTAATGTACATACTGAGGGGACCAAAATCCATGGTGAAAGTACTTTGTAACTGCTGGATCCTCACTTTTGATGAGAACTTCTAAGTCATCGACAGCATATAGGTCTGAATTCATATAGGCTTTCACAGTCACATCAGAGGAATCATAAGTTCTTCACGGTCTGGTTTGGATAATGCCAAATCCATCATCTGTGAGTTGGTCAAATTCATCAGGATCTTCCGTGTAGACCCCTTCAGCGCCTCAGTGCGAGTAATGTATCTGTCATAAGTTCAGACGCCTCGTGCGTCGTGGTCAGTGTAATTTCTAGCCATGCCATAGTGGTACATCGTAAATAAAACGCAACAAAACACAATACAACGTAAATATAGTGATATATAACATAACAAAAGCATAACGTAATCATAAGCGGTTATATTATCATGTATACTAACGTATCTGTAGTTCGAAGTCGTGTTCACCGTTACTAATGACGACGTTAGTTATCACTAGTATACTATCATATCTGTCATACTTAGCGAAACCGCTTCTTGTAGGAAATTCTAAATATAGTACTATCTATCACATAGGAGCACTTTCATTTGCAAAAACTGCGATTTTCCATTGAAGAAAAATTTCATTTGCAAAAAGTGCGAAAAATTTCATTGAAAGTTTGCATTGTTACCAAGGTGGGAAAAATGCTACATTTTAAACTCAAATGTAGATATACTCAAGTCATGCTGAGGCTCGCAAATTCATAGTAATGGGGATATAAGAAAAGGATAGCTGAGTCAATCTCAGCTATCCTTTTTGCGTTACTATATTATTTTTCTTAAGTTTGTACGCAATGTACAGAGCACCAATCCACACGGGAATGATGTAGATGGATGTGCGCATGGAATCCATTGTTAACATAACGCCTACTGCCATAGCGATGAAGGCAAAGCAGAAGTAATTTGTGAAACGGATACAAGATGGATTTGAATTTCAATTCATCAAGGCGACCCTCACGAGCAAAGTGTTTGCGGAATTTAAGGTGTGTCACTGGAATGATGAACCATGCAATGATGAGACCCTGCAACGATGATAGCCAATAATTGTAGGAACACATCACTAGCACTTGGGAAGACGTGTGTTAAGAATACAACGATCAAGGCTAGACTGCTACAGAACAAGGTAGCGATCAATGGCACTCCCAGTAGCGGTTAAAGTTCTTGAAGATTTTTGGTGCATCACCCAGATAATGCCATGCTGTGCAAAAATACGAGAATTACTGTATAGTAGCTGTTGTACACAGATAATGCAGTACTACAACAACGAAGTTTAAGATATGTGCTGCAGTGGAATGCCGATATTCGTAAAGATTTGGACAAATGGACTGCATGTGTACCTAATTCGTTCCATGGAGATAGTGCCATGATGATAAAGTCATCGTACCTACATAGAAAATCAGGATACGAGCTAACAACTCGTTAATCGCTTTTGGTAACGTTTTTCAGGGTTTTCAGCTTCCCCCAGCAGTGATACCAATGAGTTCCACCCCACCAAAGGAGAACATAACCACAGCGATAGAGGCGATGAAACCATAGGCACCATTCGGGAACAATCCCGCCGTGAACCCAAAGGTTAGAGAAGTTTTGCGGGAATGTACCCATATCTCCGAAGAAGAGTGAGGAAGATGCCGAAGCCAATCATAGCAGATGATGGCCACTACTTTAATGAGTGATGCAAAAGAATTCCACTTCCATAGGCACGTACATTGATGAGATTAATCGCAGTCACTAATGTAATACAAAGCTAGCGTAGTGATCCAATGCGGGAATGCCTGGTAACCAGAAATCTAGGTATACTGAAATCGCAGCAGTTCTGCCATGCTCGCAAGCATGTACACAATCCAATAATTCCAGCCAGATAAATAGCCAGCAAAGGAAGACCAATATTTACTAGCAAAATAAGTAAAAAGAGCCAGACACAGGTTCACGAACTGACATTTCTCCCTAGCATACGCATTAAAAAGAAAAATAAAGATACCAGTTAATAAATAGGAGAAAATAACACCTGGTCCTACTAATTGATTGTTGGAGCGGATCCGTAGAAAAGACCGGTCCCCACGGAGGCTCCTAATGCAATCATTTGCATGTGCGACTTTTCAGTCCACGATGCAATGACGTCTTTGATTCATTGTCTTTCATACTATATAACTCCCTTCCCATGTATGCTCTGAAATGATATATCTATTAGAATACCATAAACTATAGAATTTAACCTAGTAAAATTTTAGTTTAGTAGAGAAGTAACGGATATATATGTAACTATAAGTGATGAAACTAGTTTTTCAGGTGTCACATGACTCTATCGTTATGCGTAATTGCATATAAAATTCTAGTATCATTCAAAGGAGTTTTATAAAAGTATGTAGAATTACTAAACAATATCGACTGTGTTTCGGACTATAAAGGAGGACGATGTTCATGAAAGAATATACTAGTGATTTGATCAGAAATGTGGCGGTGGTTTCCCATGACGGGGCGGGTAAAACGGCATTAGTAGAAGCATTGTTATTGTCTTGTGGCGCTATTGACTTTGTAGTAAAGGTCAAGATAACAAACACATCATGGACTTCGAGCCAGAAGAAATTAAACGAAATGTAACCATCCAGTTGGGGATGGCTCCTTGTGAATGGAAAGGTCATAAAATCAACTTTATCGACACACCGGGCTATTCTGAGTTCCACGGGGAAGTGCGCTCTGCTTTGCGTGCAGCGATGGTATGCTGATGGTATTATCTGCTGGTACAGGCGTGGAAATCGATACCATCCGTGCTTGGGAATATGGCGTGAATTGCAAATGCCCTCGTATGGCTTTCATCAATAAAATGGATGCTGAAAAAGCAGACTTCTTTGGTACCTTGGAAAAGATGCGTGAATTATTCGGGAAAGCCATCATGCCATTGCAAATCCCAATCGGCGAAGGACCTGCTTTCAGAGGTGTCGTAGACGTAGCGAAACGCACTGCCTATGTGTATGAAAACGGCAAAATGACAGAAGTAGGCGTGCCACCGGAATTGTCAGACAAAGTGGAAGAAATCCGTGAAATGACTGTGGAAGCGGCTGCAGAAGGTAACGATACCTTATTAGAAAAATACTTAGACGGCCAAGAATTGACCCTAGAAGAAATTCGTCAAGGCTTACGGGAAGGTATGTTGACAGGTCGTGTGAGCCCTGTGATGTGCGGCACCGCCTTGGGTCGCATCGGTATGGACCAAGTGCTTGACCGTATGATTCGCTATATGCCAGATGCAACGAAAAAAGTGATGACGGCTATCGGCGTGGACTCTCAAGAGGAACATATCGTGGTGGCAGATAAACCGTTCACAGATTTCGCATTTAAAACAATCCTAGATCCATTTGCGGGGAAACAAAGTTTTGTGCGTGTATTCTCAGGGGAACTGAAAGTGGGGCGACAAACTCTACAATGTGACCCGTGATGTAGAAGAAAAATGGGGCAAAATGGTGACCTTGATTGGTAAACAACAAGTACCAGTGGAAGTGGCGAAAGCTGGTGATATCGTAGTTATCCCTAAATTAGCAGAAACGAAAACAGGGGATACCTTCGGTACATCTGCTTTCAAAGTGCAATATCTCCTATCCGATTTCCCACAACCGTTGTACCGCATCGCTATGGTACCTGAGAAAAAGGGGAAGAGGAAAAATTAGCCAATGCGCTAGCACGTATTTCGAAGAAGATCCTACTTGTGAAGTGGTGAAAGATGTGGAAGGTCGTCAAATGCAAGTGCGTTGTATGGGGGATGTGCATTTAGAGACATATCTTTACAAAAATGGAACGCAAATATGAGTACGTGCAAAATTAGAAACACCGTATCATTCCATATCGTGAAACCATCCGCGGTACAGTGGAAGTAGAAGGTAAACATAAAAAGCAAAGTGGCGGTCACGGTCAATATGGTCATGTAAAGCTAGGTATTGCTCCGCATTATATGAAGGGGAGTTCGAGTTTATCGATAAAATCTTCGGTGGCGCAGTTCCTCGTCAGTACATTCCGGCTGTCGAAAAAGGCGTTCGTGAAACATTGGAAAAAGGACTGTTGGCTGGCTATCCAATGATCGGCATCCAAGTGACATTGTTAGATGGTTCCTATCATACAGTGGACTCCTCGGAGTTGGCTTTCAAAATGGCGGCAGCCCAAGCCTTGAAAAAGGTGTGCCTGATGCGAAACCGATTTTGTTAGAACCAGTCTACAATGTGAATGTCATCGGACCAGAAGAATTTATGGGCGATATCATGGGTGACTTGAATAGCCGTCGCTGTCGTGTACTCGGCATGGACCAAGGGGCACGAGAAGGTATCACAGTGGTGAAAGCCCAAGTTCCATTGGTGGAAATGTTAGATTATGTAACCGTATTGCGCTCCATGACACAAGGACAAGGCGTGTTTAATATGGAGTTCAATGGATACGAAGAAGTACCGCATAAACAAGCAGAAACAATCATTGCGGGATTTGCGGGGCACGAAGAGTCGTAACTTTGATGCAGGTAGCCTGTGGCGGTCTTAACTGATAGGGAAGAGCACGATACCCTCCGCAAACCGATACAGTGGCGAGGTTTGCTCCGGAACATGTCTGCCTTTCTTGCCCGTGACGAGCAGGCGAACGCCACGCGCTACCATAATGGCGTTCCCGGGAAAAGAGACTGTATCACGCAAACGGATACAGTGGTTAGGTTTGTTCGGAACATGTCGCGCTCTTCTTGCGTTTGTGTATTTAGTCAGTAAGGAACGTCATAAGGTTACTACCGAAAAGGGACGTTCCTCAGGGATAGGTGATAAAATATTAACGGTATCGAGTAATTTTGTAGTATAATAGTTAGTTGAAGAGTCAACGACGTGTTGTTGGGCTCATCTCTTCTAATATGGGAGGAGGTGTTACTATGACTACATATGAAAAATTATCTTTATTGATTTCTAATTTCTCATATTAATCGTAGAAGTTATTGCGTTGCTTTTAAATAATTTGATGAAAAACGCCTCAACGAATACGAGGTTTTGGTGGACCTCACACGTTAGGCAATTTCGATTTCTATGATTTTTGAGATGAGCCCAACGCTACGGGACACGTTGTTGGCTCTTCCTTTGTCGCTTTTAGTATAGCATAGCTTTAGTGAGAATACAAAGGAGAGTTTCTTTGTGTGGCTAATTTAGGAGTAATAGAATGCTGTAGAGTGGCTTTGTACTTTAGGATTCTCAGAACGGTGTTTGACCTTATATGGTAAAGTTGCTAGTATAGTAGATAGAGATAGATACGATGCATAGGGCGCTGTGGGTGCTCTTTATATACGGAGATAAAGGAGTAAGTCATGATTTATCAAAAAGTATTGCGATTGATTATACACAGTTTCGCGTATCCGAAAGGCGGTAGAGAGTGCTCTTGAGTTTTTGAAAGCGCATGATTTCACGACGTTTGCAGGTGGGCGTTATCCGATTGAGGCGACTGATGTATGCCAATGTGGATATTGTGAAACACAAGGGTCTATGAGGAGACGAAGATTGAAGAGCACAAGGATTACATGGATGTGCAATTTCTAGTAGCTGAGAAGAGCAAATGGAGATTCTCATTCGTCAAACCTTTCCCGGACGTGGTTGAGGCTTTGACTGACAAGGATTGTTACTTTTATGATCCAACACAAGGTGGTACGGTAAAAATCGATGTGCGTCCCGGGGAGATTATTGTATTTTCTATCCCGGAGAATTCACATCGCACCTTGATTGCACCGAATGAGGTACAAGAAATTGCAAGGTCGTGGTAAAGATTCATAAAAGTCTATCTAGCTGAGTAAGACGTTACGCGTTAATAGGCTGTCAGCAAGTGATGATAGTTAGATATTCGGTTAATTCGTTAATAATGTGTAAGGGTCAGTAGAAAGGAGGGACTGCAGTGAACTGCATATGTCATGAAAGGCATGCTGCTCATTGCATTAGGTGCTGTTTCTGTGGGGCTTTTCGGGCATGTGTTCACAGTTTGTGCAGCAACAGCGGATGATGTCGGCAGAATGGGTAGTAGCTATGCGCCTTGTCATTGCTGGTGTGATTACGGTAGCGTGCCTTTTACCAAGGGAAGAGCTTCTATTTTTAAGGTTTTTCTGACTGGAAAGATACATTGCGTCTGGTTATATTTGGGGTCTCTTTGGTATGTGGATGCCAATACACCTATTTTAAAGCGATTGCCTAGCGCAGAGGTGGATTGCGACGGTCTTACAATATGTGGGTCCCGCAGCTGATTATTTTATACATCTCATTACATCGTTTAACGTTGCCACGTGGCAGAAGTAGTCAGTGTAGTACTAGCTACGGTGGGGACGGCGATTATTGCTTTGCAAGGTGTGTGGGATATATCGGCGTTAGACGATACACTCTCTGACCTGGGGATGCCATCTGGCCGTAGCAGTGGTATTTATACGCTACAACCAGTGCCACTATTGAAAAAGTATGGTACAGCACCCATCGTGGGATTTGGCATGCTTATCGGCGGGGCCTTTCGCGTGGATAGCCACACAACCGAGTTCTGAAGGGAATTGTATGGGATTGGTGGACCCATGGTGGGTTTTTGGAGTATCACTCATTTTTGGTACAGTAGTCTCTTTTTAATGCATACCCCAGAAGGGGTGCGACGAGCAGGTGCTGTGACGGGGTCCATACTTTCATCCATAGAACCTATTTCGGCAGCGGTACTGGCATGGTTGTTGTTGGGCAAATGAGTTTACACAGGGGATATCATCGGTATGACCCTCATCATTGTTACAATATTTATCTTGGCATGGGATAAAGGTCGCGCCACAAATAAAAGTTGACCGAATCTATAACTGGTAGAACTAATAAATATAGAATGAAGGGTACAGATACTTGTAAAAGTAGCTGTACCTTATTAGTAAGTGGAGCAGGAGTCTTGAAAGTCGTATAGGGTAGATAGATACGTCCCTCGAGGTTAGGTGTAGGGAGGAATAGATGGCACGAACGGTTGGCATTATTGGATTAGGGACTTGCTAGGGGCCTCCTAGCAAAAAGCATTACGAGCCTATACGACATAGGATGTCATCGGGTCACGCGCGGCGTCAGGAAATTTGCGACCCGCCTTGGCTGATGGTTGTGTGTCGTAGGCTTTCGCCAGCGGTGGGAACCAGTTATCACCGGCGCGGATATTGTGGTCTTTGCTTTACCACCACAGACAACATAGTGAACTTTTGTGAAAGTAGCCCACTGCTCCGTCCAGGGCGGAGGTGGTGACCGATGTGTCCAGTGCGAAGGATGAATTTGCTCATGCCGTGTACGCTCACATCCCAGAGGGCGTGCACTTCTGTGTCCGTGCATCCCTGGCGGGGTTCTGAAAAAGGTGCATGCGAAGAAGGCCATAAAGACCTCTTTCAGAAAAATGGGCTGGATTGTCCAGAAGATGAGGAACAACCAGCATACGATGCTGACCGTGGCACAGGAACTAGCCGATATGGGGCGCCGTGGGTCCCGCATCGAATACGTGGACATGAAACGCCACGATGGGTGCTTGCATGCGTGAGCCATATGCCGCATATGTTGGCATCCGTCATGATTACCGCCGTAGGTAATGATGAACTGGGAGATAAGCGCATGAGCTTGTCGGCGGAGGCCTACGAGATAGCACCCGTACCGCCAGTGGTTTGCCTAGTATGTGGCGAGATTATCTACGGAAATCGCTATGAATGTGTTGAAAGCTATGAACAAGTAGAACAAGAATTAGCTACATGTAAAACAGTTGCTCCATGCGGATGACCATGGAGATAGTTTAGGGCAGTACTTAGAACGAGCGAAAGAGATACGAGATCGACTTTGCCGAGTTTGACCATAGATAAGAAGTAATTTTGGATGAACTAGGACAGTATTTGTTTCACGGTAAAGCACTCGTGACGGCTTACTAGGGTTTGACCATAGATGCGAAAAATTATGCTTGAAAGTACAACGATATTATTTATGCCTTTGCTTAGGAGTGAACTAGTATAAGGCATGTATTACAATACGAGGGAAAGCTTTCAACATAGGAGATAGAGAGCCTGTGATATAATAGAATAGATGATTGAAAAAAATCGGCATAGCATATGCATGTGCATGTGCATGTGAGAGCTTTTCAAAAATATGTTACAAACAGGAAACATGATGAGATAGATATAAAAGGCAAAACATAGAAAGGAGCGATAGTATGACAGACGCAGCGCAAAACATTGTGGATCAAGTGCTAGAAGAAGTACAAAATACGCCAGGTGTAGGAGTAGACAATCCCTCGAAGTGGCGAATCAAGCGTTGCAAGACACATTGGTAGCGAGTGTAATCCCTGAGGAGTATTGGCCTGAGATTGTATCTTGGGTATCCGAAACGGGTTTAGATACAGTCTATTTAGACAGTCGTGACCGTATAGGTGCATGGTGGGCGTCTAAAGAAGTGCGCTCCATGGGGTATACCTTGAATTTTACGAAATGTGGCAAGGTACCTAGTGAATGGTTCCCCGTGGGTGAACATTGGAAAGAGGCAGAAGTGGAGGCGCGCTATCGCTTGGTAGCAAGCTGGGAATCTTTAGTGGAGAACGGCGCCTTAGAGAAAGTTGAATTAGAATGAAAGTAACAAAAAGCGTACCTTTATCGGTGGGGGCACTCAGTGTCCCTATCTTTATAGAATTATTTTTACTCATGTTATTGGGCAATGTGGACCAATTCATGCTCAGCCAGTATGCAGAAACGGCAGTGGCTGCCGTAGCCAATGCGAACCAGATTATCAATATTATCTTGTTTTTGCTCATTGTCATGAGTACAGCTACCACCATTTTAATCGCTCAATATTTGGGAGCTAAGCGTGCCGATAAAATTGATGAAGTATATACGATTAGCGTTGCCTTTCATACGGTGTTCAGTGTTATCGCAGGGGCTGTGGTCATTATCTTTCATCAAACTCTCTGCGAATGGCTTGGGGTCCCAGCGGAGATTATAGAAGAAACCGCACTCTATTTAAATATCACCGCTGCCAGCATTCCTATTACGGGTATCTACATGACCTATGTAGCAGTGTTTCGGGGGCACTCCATGCCCTGTATCACCATGTGGATTGCCCTTGTCATGAACGTGGTCCATATTATTCTGAATTACGTACTTATCTACGGTTGGGGTTCCATCCCAAGCATGGGTGTCTTAGGCGCATCCGTATCGAGTGTGATTAGCAAGGCATTGGGACTGGGTCTTATCATCTGGTGTCATCAATCACTGTTGACAGCTCGTCTGAAAGTAGAGTATTTGCGCTCATTCCGGTGGGAAACGTTACGACAATTGCTGTTTATCTCTGTACCATCTGGAGGAGAAACGCTGTCTTTACCAACTTTCACAGACGGTTATCATGAAAATGGTCAACCTCATGGGGCTTGTGGTGATCACCACAAAAAGTGTGTGTGTACATCATTGCCACCTTCTGCTATATGTACACCATTGCCTTGGCTAATCGCAGCACAAATCGTAGTAGGATTTCTCGGGGCTAAACGAGAAGAAGAAGTATCTCGTCGTGTGTGGTTTACAACAGCGCAGAGGAGTTTCCATTGGAGTTGGATTGAGTACATTCTTTTTACTTTGCTTGTGAACCAGTGATGCGCCTTGTAACGGATAATCAGGAGATTATAGATCTGGCGAAAGCTGTGCTGTTTATTGAAATTTTCCTAGAAATTGGACGTGGTGCCATATCGTAGTTGGTGCAATGCTTTACAAGCGGCGAGGAGATATTCGAATCCTATGTTTGTTGGGGTCTTTGGCATGTGGGCTTTTGCGGTGACCTTGTCCTACTACTTTGGCATCGTCCTTGGTTGGGGACTCGTAGGCTGTGTGGATCGCCATGGCTATCGATGAGATTATACGAGCGATTATATTTGTGTGGCGGTGGCAGTCGAACAAATGGAGAGGTCGTTCGCTCATATCGGTTTAAATTCTCAGTGATTAGAAGTAGTGAGCTAGTGTCACATAAAAACTGCCCTCACGTGAAAGTTTTTATTGCAACACAGTGCTGGCTTTTTCTGTGGAGAATTTAAACGGCTCTGAGCGGGTGGCGACCTAGGGGAAGAGTGTGGTTTGAGAGCCCCCGTGTAGGGCCCCGAAAAACTGCCCTACGCGAAAGTTTTTGCGGAACACACGGGGGTCCTTTGCGTTTATCGAGGAGGAATTTAAACGGCTCTGAGTGTGCGACCTAGGGGAGGGAAGAGTGTGGTTTGAGAGCCCTCTGTAGGCCTCCCGAAAACTGCCCCTAGCGAAAGTTTTTGACAGAACACACGGGGGCTCTTTGCGTTTATCGAGAGGGAATTTAAACTGTTCTGAGTAGGGTGGCTACCTAGAGAGTGTGGTTTGAGTCGCTAAAGAGATTGGTATTGTATAAAAGTATGATATACTGTAGATATGAATAAGAATTGCGGTGAGGGTCTCTGTTATGGGGATTTCAGGATAAGTGAATAATGCATAACGTAAAGTTGACAGCATGGAGGTATTTTTATGTTTAAAGATATCAATTATTGTGACATACCCACGAAATATTATATTCTTTCAGAAGAAGAGTCGATGATAGACGAACAACGCATTCTTGATGCAATACATGCATTACACCAAGAGCCGATATACGATCATGAAGAAGTTTGGGTGGAGCTAGGTATTTGGGTTTTCCTAATCAATTTTCTCCTGGTTTGTTTCAATTTTTATAGTTTCATCTTTGCTACAGGAAGCTTCACGATGTATGTTGTCAAAACCGCGTAGGGCAGTTTTTACAACATGCATGGGAGCGACTCACCTCTAACAACGAAAATGAATATAGAAATTGAAACTGACCAAAAAATACTTTATAATGGAATCAACTTGGCATGGTCTAGGGCTATGCTTTTTTTGTATTCTTATGATGGGATTCACATAGGAGGACGTATGAGTTTATATGAAAGTACGTTGGCGCGGATTGTGCCACGGGATAAAGAGATTGAGCGAGCAATTGGGGAACGGTGGAGTACAGGGACTCCATACGGTTCGTATGGTAAGTTAGCGACGATGGTAGAGCATTATGCGGCGGCTACGAATCAAATAAATCCAACGGCTCCTAAGCCTTGTATGATCATCGCCTCTGGTGACCATGGTGTGGCAAAAATCGGCGTTAGTGCGTACCCACAAGAGGTAACGGTGCACATGACTATGAACTACTTGATTCCAAAAAGGCCGCAGCCAATGCGCTAGCGGATTATTGTGGTGCTCAAATTGAGGTCATCGACGTAGGGGTGGCGGCAGATATGTCCGCTGTGCCAGGCTTACATCATCACAAGGTAATGCCGAATGGTACGAACAACATGCTAGAAGAACCAGCTATGCCTATGGACAAAGCTATTGAGGCCGTTGAGGTGGGCATTGCTTTCGTAGAAGAAAAAGGTGAAAGAAGGCTTCAATACCTTTCCTAGTGGGTGAAATGGGCATTGGTAACACTACGTCCAGTGCAGTCATTACAGCGAAGTTCTCCGGACTTTCAGCGAACGAAGCAACGGACGAGGTACGAAATATTTCAGACGAACGGTTGAAAGTGAAACAAAAAGGTCGTCTACGATGCACTAGTAAAATATGCAGATATTCCACCCTACAGATGGATTGGGTGTTTTATCTGCCGTAGGGGCTTGGAGTTTGCTTGCCTAGTAGGTGTTATCCCTAGGAGCGGCGGCAACCATGCGTTGGTGGTCATCGATGGATTCAACACCACAGCCTGCGCCCCTCATTGCGCATGCTATGAACCCGCACACCATGGATTACGTGATGGCATCTCATTTGTCCGCTGAAAAAGCTCATAAAGATGCGCTGAAAACATTGGGCTTAGAGGCCTATGTGGACCTGGATTCTGCTTGGGTGAGGCTCAGGCGGATCCATGCAAATGCAAATGTTGAACTTAGCCGTGGACATGTTCCGCGAAGTTGCGGGTGAGGTGAGCACCATGCGTAATTTTGTCATCGAACCATTGCACAAACCGTCCGATGGAGGAACGCCGTTTGCGCATCGACAACCTAACAAAACCATTGTATTCCTTGGCGCGCTCTAGAGGGGATTACAGAGCGTATGGCGGTGGATTCTGAAAGAGGAAAAACCTAATAACTTTCGTGTCATGCTGTTGTTATCGTAGGAGCCGATATCGCTGTGGATGGACCACAAAACCAAACTCATGGTGTAGAAAGTTTGAAAGCTATGGAACGGTTAGCCTCTGGATCATTCTGCAACCTACGGAGCAGCGAAGAAAAATTGACGCTCCTGTGTTCTTAGTGGATGCGGGCTTAGAATTAGATACAGTCATCATCGAAGGTGTGCGTCAACATAAAATTAGCCAAAGGGATCTCAAATTTTTCCGCATGCATGCAGTTGACACCTCGACATCGTGGAACAAGGTTTGAAGTAGGTCTTTGCCTTAGCTGATGAATTGAGCGATAAGGGCTACCAAACGATAGTATCGGTACTGTCGGTGAAAGAAGCTTACTTTCAGCGTTGGCAGTCACAGCGAGAATCACAGGATATCCCATGGCAGAGTAGTTGGTAGAGAACAATTGCACTTTGAGTATTCGAAGAAAAGGCAAAACAGTTGACCGCCAGTTTGGCAGAACACGTTTGCCGAGCCAAGACGGCGTGCATGTATTGGCCACCGTGGGCTCTCCGAGACGTGGTGGTCTTAACAGGACTCTATCCTGGGGGCGGCAAGCCATCGTATGGCAGTGGTCTTCGACACAGCGGAAACAGGAGCAGCCGTACTAGCTGCAAAATGTATATAACGAAGCAATCATGGATTACGTGTTTCCCATCTGTTCATACAGGGAACCAGCAAGCGCGCAAATGAAATACTTGGAATCAAGCCACATCTGTTCTATGGATTTGAAAATGGACGAGGCTCAGGATCCACCATGGGACTATCCGTCCTTGATGCGGGTATGCATATGTTAAATGATATGAAAACATTCGAAAAGCTAGTGTAAATGTGCCGTCGATGGACCGGGATCTAAGAGACAGGATGGACGGTAATAGTTACTAATTATGTGGTATAATATAGAAAAGGGAGGAAGTAGTATGAAAACACTTGATGAGATCTCGTAACTTAATTGCTCCGGTTCTAGAGCTATATCACGTGAAATCAGCCTATCTTTTTGGCTCTTATGCTCGTGGTGAGGCTACAGAAACTAGTGATGTGATTTGTTTGTAGTTTTTGATAATGATAGTATTAGTTTGTTTGAAGTGGGCGGTCTCTTTTAGAAACTTTAAAAGAAGTGTTGCAAATGGATGTAGATTTGCTTACTGATGGAAATAAATTGACTAAACGATTTCAAGAAAATTTATATAGAGATATGATTCATATATATGGTGATATCTATGGAGAACAAAGATATATTAGTTGATGTATTGATTTAATAGATAGGTTAGATGCGTTGTTAAGCTATATAAAATTCAAGATAAGGAAGATGTGTAGAGATGAATTAGAACAAGACGGGTTGGCTTATAAAATTCAAGTGATTGCAGAGACATTAGGAAAGGTTTCAAGATTTTAAGGATAGTCATAATGAAATTCCTGGAAAAATATTAAGGATGCGAAATCAGCTATCTCATAATTATGGGCAAAATTATAGACTTATTTGGATCACATATAAAGAAAAAGTTACCAGAATTGAGAGAACAATTGCGGCCATATTGGACGACGAATATGGTTTTGAAAATGAGATATTTTAAAAATAGTGAAGATTGTAGCGTTATATCCCCTGATAGTGTGCTACAATCTTTTTGTATCTTTTCTATCAAAGGTTGTCCAATATATTGAAAATATAACAATATTATATGTTGATAGGATGAAGTTATCATATGCTGTTTAACATATTTGTTAAAAATATGTTGACAACTATCCAAATTTTTGGTATTATAAATGAGCAGTCGCAAGAAAGAAAACTAGGATTGCATACATGCGGAAAATAGCTCAGCGGTAGAGCAATCGCCTTGCCAAGGCGGGGTCGCGATTCGAATCTCGTTTTCCGCTCCAGTTGTTCATTCCTCGATAGCTCAGCGGTAGAGCAATCGGCTGTTAACCGATCGGTCGTAGGTCTCGGAGTCCCTACTCGAGGATCAAACTACTTTCGGTTGAGTATACTATCATGACCCCACTAGCTCAGTTGGCAGAGCACCTGACTTTTAATCAGGGTGTCCCGCGTTCGAGTCGCGGGTGGGTCACCACCACAACATGGCCCGTTGGTCATGCAGTTAAGACACCGCCTTTTCACGGCGGTATCGTTCGATTCCCCACGGGTCACCATATGGACGATTAGCTCAGCTGGGAGAGCGCCTCGCCTCACTGGCGGGATGTCGGCAGTTCGATCTCGTCATCGTCCGACCACGCTGGGAACTTCACTAAGGGTAGTTCACTTTTTATCGTAAAAGAAATATGAATAGTACTTAAAGACATACATAAATCGGTATAATAAGGATAGTAAAGACAGATAACATTGCAGTACAACTAGGAGGATTTTCTATGGATGGATTAATAGAACTTTCATTGCGTATGGACCGTATGTGGTTATTTTAGGGTGATTTGTCTATTTCTTTTATGCTGCTATTCTTGTTCATGCGATAAGAAAGGGAGGTACTCAACAACAAAATGAGTGGATTCGTTAGTCATGATGATGTATGCAGACACCAAAGAAAGGACGTTCAAAATCCTTATGCTCTTCGAGAAGAAGAACTATCCGTGAGATCCTGTGGAAGATGATTTTGCAGAAGGTATAGTCTCAGAAGATTAGTCCGATGCTGTGAAAGAACTGTACGCGCCGGAAGAAGCAGAAGATGCGACTCAGAATTATGCCAAAAGTAACGGAACATATGATTACCGAGACGATAGAGGCTCAACCAGAGAGGCGTCTATCAAACTAGCTGTAAAAGAGCAAACATTACTAGGGCAGCGGTAGCTCAATATAAATCTGCATTTGGTATTTTAGATCCTGAATCTGAAGAAAAGGTTTACTGAGAGTAAGGCAGGAAGCCATGTGGCGCAATTGAGACACTGGATCAGAGGAAGAAGCTACCGCATTTTATTTGAAAAATATAGCACTACAAGAAAGCTTATTACATGTACCAAAAGGCGTATGTAGCGAATTCTACTGAGTGGATGAAAGAAATCCTCTTAGAAACCTTTCAAGGATGTATTGAACAACCTCAATCTAGCACATTATATTTGGTAGCTGTCGATGCATTGAAGAGTTTAGTACATTTACAAAGTTGGGACATTTGCAAGCATTAGCTATCTCATTGATCGTACAGTATTCTAAAAATTCTAATAACTATTCGGTAGAAAATTTCCGCCATTATTTGAAAAGTATATTGAACCATTCATGAGTGATTTGCCACGAAAAAGAAGATATGTATCAACAATTAGAATATTTGTGCTGTATCTCTTTTTGGGGAAACCCTTGTCATTCCAACAAATTATGAGAAATTCTATCCTCTTGTATTTGATTACCGTGATTTAGTCATGAAGAGTTAGCTTTTTATAGTACAAGATACGCCAGTTAAGATGCCTATTGTCGTAGAAAGTATTAACCTTCATTATTGAAATTGATGGCTGTGGATGAATATATGTTACTCAGTTTATTCAAACGAGCTGGACTCACAGATATTAGTATCCAAAAATGGGTTAACTCGTCTTGCTTTTGGTAAGGCCGTTGATTGGGATAGTACATCGTTTTGATGAAGTATTGGAACGTATCTCTCCATTATTAGTGGATTTTAGTCATATTTATGATCGAGCACCGCTTAGTCGTTTTGCATCTCACTTTTGCTAGGCATTTATTTGGGCAGTGCTATGGTACGTGCTACTATTCACGAACAATTTGATGTATCTCCTTGGTTTGATACTTCTGGACGACACTAGAAATAAAATTGAATACAATAATCCCTACACTTCCGGACGAAAGAAACCGGATGCGGTAGGGGATTTATGTAATAGATGCAGAATTTACGTAGGAGAAGTGTCAGTTTAGTATGAAAAAGGACGCTGCTACAGCATCCTTTTTATATTAAAATGAAAAATCTTCGATGGTTTCAATATCCACTAACTCTACTTTGCCTGGAATTGGATAATCCGTTCGTCTCGTAAAACGTCCCAGTTCGCGACTGAGTGCGGTGCGGCTTACGTTGAGGACGTTCGCCATTTCGCCGATTATGTGTAAGGGTGAGATGTTCGCACCGGTGAAGGTCCAATAGCAAAATTTTTCGCGCATCCTTTGAGAGATAGATAATGTACTTGCGTCAGTTGCTATAGCCTTTTCGGATAGGTCGCATGAGGTTCGTGAGCAATTGATTTGGCAAGTTTGACAGTCCGGAAATGCTGGTGAAAGTTTCAATCGGTAAAAACAAAACGATCGCATCTTTTGTGGCTTCAATCGTAGCAGCCGCAGGATGGTTACTAAAAAGTAAAGCTTCCCGAACAGTAGAGGACGGTCTCTAGCTCCGTTACGATAGTTCGTTGTCCTAACATGTTCTCTCGCGTTAACAAAGCACGACCTTCTAACAAGATGCCAATGCCTTCCATAGGATCACCGGCGATGGCGATGAAGGAGTGAAAAACTTTGCACCTTCACATTTGCATGGGATAAAAAGTGATAAATTTTCTGGTGTAATATATGCGCATAAAGGGGGATTGTTGAATCGTATTCATGTATGTTTTAATGTAGGATGTAATGTCGACATAGGACCTCCGTTAAATTAGAGAGTATGCTTTATTTCTGTACTTTCATTATAGCATGAATAAAAGTATAGGAAAACTATATGAAATGTAAGCAAGATACGTTTTTCTGCTTTCAGTATACTATACCAAATGCATAGATAACAAGATAATGCTATGCACCCCTGTTGTAGGGATGGTTGTGTATAGAAACGATATCTAAAACAAAGTATGTTGTAGGAAACATGTTTATGGGCAAAGTTCCCAAGGAGGTTATTATGAGTATGTTCTGTTTCAATGTGAACAAACAGCGCAACCAAATGGTTGTACAGCTACAAGGTGTGTGGTAAAACAGCACCGGTTGCAAATTTACAAGACGAATTAACAGCGGCGTTGATCGGTTTAGCTCGTGCACGTAAGCGACAGAAGTAACGTTAGAAAACGTACAATTGTTAAAACGTGGTTTATTCATGTGCGTAACAAACGTAAACTTCTCCGAAGATCGTGTACAAGAGTTTATCGATGTGATCAACAATGCGCACAACAAATTAGATGCTAATATTCCTAACTTTGATTGGGAAGAATTGTGGAAAGGTCATGAAGACATCGTATCCTTACGTTCCACATTGTTATAGGTATGCGTGGTATGGCTGCGTACGCATGGCATGCAGCAGCATGGGCTATAACTGATCCAGAAGTTGACGCTTGGTTCGTAAAAGGCCTTGTAGAAATGGCGAAAGACCACAGCGCAGAAGAATGGTTAGGCTTATTGATGGAATTCCGGTGGCATCAACCTTGCGTGCATGGCGTTGTTAGACAAAGCTAACACAACTACATACGGTACTCTGCAGTTCCAACAACTGTACCTTTGACAGTAGAACCAGGTCCTTTCTTAGTGTGTAACAGGCCATGACGTTACATGACCTTAAAATGTTATTGGAACAAACTGATGGCAAAGGCGTTAACATCTATACACACGGGTGAAAATGCCCATGTCATGCGTACCCTGAATTGAAAAACATCCTCACTGAAAGGTAACTTCGGTACTGCATGGCAAAACCAACAAAAAGAATTTGACGGCGTTCGGTGCATTCTTGTTCACAACAAACCGCATTATGCCACCAAAAACAAACATCATTAAAAACATCTTCACAACAGATATGGTTGGTTTCGATGGCTGTGGTCATGTGGAACACAACGAAGATGGCACAAAAGATTTCTCTGCAGTGATCGAGCGTGCTATTGAATTAGGCGGTTGCAAAGAGCCACAACAATTCACTGGTATCAACGGTGGTACAGAAGTAACAACTGGTTTCGGTCATGGTACAGTACTTGGCGTAGCTGACAAAGTAATTGATGCGGTGAAAGCTGGCGCTATTAAACATTTCTTCTAGGCGGTTGCGACGGTGCTAAAGCAGGCCGTAACTACTCACGACTGATTTCGTAAAACAAACTCCAGAAGATACAATGGTATTGACTCTTGCATGTGGTAAATATCGTTTCAACGACCTTAACATCGGGGAAATCGGTGGCTTGCCTCGCATCCTAGATATGGGTCAATGTAACGATGCGTACTCTGCTATCCAAGTAGCGGTAGCATTAGCAGGCGCTTTCGAATGTGACGTAAACGAATTGCCATTGACATTAGTATTGTCTTGGTACGAACAAAAAAAGCGGTATGTATCCTATTAACATTATTGTCCTTAGGTATCCGCAATATCTACATCGGACCATCCTTACCAAAATTCTTGTCCGGCACAGTACTTGGCATCTTAGTTGAAAAATTCAACTTACAGTCCAATTACAACACCAGAAGAAGATATGAGAGCGATCTTAGGCTAAGACGTCTCTTGTGACGCTATGCAGCCTTGTGGCGGTGTTAATCTAGTAAGATAGAGCATCGGCATACCTCCTCACAAACGGTATTTCATAATGTTTGTTCTGGGGCACACCGTGCTCTTCTTGTATTTGTTTGATTTAGGTAGTAAAGGACGCCACAAAGGCTGCTACGTCTAACTGCGTTCCTCTGAGGATGGGTGCTTGTGGCGGTTATCTTTGCAAACCTGCGATTTGCTTAGTTTGCTGTTAGAATGGCGTTAAGTCAATATAAACAGTACGAATAGACTATGCTATAATAAAATTACAAGAGTCATCGACGTGTTGTTAGGCTCATCTCTTCCTACTATGGGAGGAGGTGGTTGCTATGACTAAGTATGAGAAAATCTCTTTGATTATTTCTGTTGCTAGTTTAGCAATTCAGCTCATTGATTCACTTAAGTAGATAATGAAAAGCCTAACGTATAAGGTCTCATACACCCTAACACGTTAGGCTAATTCAGTTGTATTGTTTTCTGGAGAGGAGCCTAACGCCAGCTACACGTTGATGGCTCTTCTTTATTGACTTAATTATAGCACAGGTTATAGGCACAATACAATCGTTTCTTGTTTCGCTATGCAGCCTTGTGGCGTCTTAACTAAATAGGGATAGTGAAGAGCACGACATATTCCGATCCCGAACTGATACAGTGGTTAGGTTTGCTCCGGAACATGTCGTGCTCTTCTTTGCATTCGTAATTTGGTCAGTAAAGGGCGCCACAAAGGCTGCTACTCGTAATGGCGTTCCTCTATCATTTGCAAACTTACGCTTTGCTTAGTTTGCTGCTAGTAATGGCGTTAAGTCAATATAAACAGTACGAATAGATTATGTTATAATAAAATTACAAGAGTCATTAACGTGTTGTTAGGCTCATCTCTTCCTATTATGGGAGGAGGTGGTTGCTATGACTAAGTATGAGAAAATCTTTGATGGTTTCTATTGCTGGTTTAGTAATTCAGCCGTTGATCTCACTTAAGTAGACAATGAAAAGCCTAACGTATAAGGTCTCATACACCCAACACGTTAGGCAATCTCATTTCTGTTTTTCGAGATGAGCCTAACGCCAGCTACACGTTGATGGCTCTTCTTTTATTGCCTTTATTATAGCACAGGTTATAGGTACAATACAATCGTCTTTTTGTGATGCTGCAGCCTGTGGCATCTTAACTAAATAGGGCAAAGGGAGCACGACATATTCCGACACGAACCAATATAGTGGTTAGGTTTGCTCCGGAACATGTCGTGCCTTCTTGCATTTTCGTAATTTGGTCAGTAAGGGGCGCCACAAAGGCTGCTACTCATAACTACGCTCCTTAGAGTAGAGGCTATAAAGGCATCGTTTTTCAGTTTGTGAATACAGTAAAAAGGATAAAGAGTGAAAAGGTTATCTTAGCATAATTTTAATGTAGTATAGTAAGTAAATTCTGTGCATAGAATGAGCATTTTTGTGTAATACTATATGAATACATGATGCAATAAAAGAATGAAGTAGTAAATCTATGCATTTTAGGTATATTTAAGATAAAAATAGCAGAAACTAATATATATAATGTGATTTTCAAGTCTGTATAAATTCATTTATAAATATTCAAATAATATGTAAATCAATCTTCTTTTTGTAATAAAAATATAATTAGGAATAAAAATACATACATAGAGTACTGTTTTGAAATGCTTGTATTTCTAGGATAAAAATCAATCTATACTAATTTAATATGCATATTATAAATGGCTTGTATTCTTTTTATTTGTTGTATATAATTTTATGCATAATGTAATATAGGTATATTAGTCAATGAAGGAAACTAGAGTGCTAGTTTAAGTTTGCTAATATATCTTATATTAGTTTTATCAGTGAAGATAACAATGCATAGTTTATGAGCTATAATTTAAAAAGAGATAGAAACTATGGTTTTGTATTTCCTATATACAAGACAGTAATGATAGTAAAATTATATGGGTATAGATGATCAATGAAAGGTGAGAAAAGTAAATGGCATTAAATCGTATTTATAAAGTTGTGTGGAGTAAAACGAAAAGGGCTGCTACGTTGTTGTATCAGAATTAGCAAAACGAGTGGGTCGTAATAGTGAAGGCTATTGTCATTAGCTCTGCTGCCATGGCTATGGCGGTGAGTCCAGTGATGACAAGTACAGTCAGTGCGGATCTAAATAAGCCAGTGCTCAGGGGAGGTAATAGTGTTGCTTTTGGAGAACAATCGAATGCAACGGGACAAAAACGCTGTAGCTTTGGGAGCAGGAACAAAGGCTCAGCATAACAATACTGTAGCCATAGGTAAAGGAGCACACCCACAGGAGACAGTGCAATTGCCCTAGGGTTTGAATCTACATCTACTAGTGACCAGTCAGTTGCTGTTGCGTTGTTTACTAAGGCAGTAATAAGCAAGCAGTGGCAGTAGGTTCTAAAAGTCAAGCAACTGGTGATAGTTCCATTGCTATCGGTAAAGAGGCAAATGCATCGAGATGAATCTAGTGTTGCCTTAGGGTAGTAGTACAAAATCAACGAATAAGTACACCACAGCGGTCGGTGGAACAGCTTTTGCGAATCAAGAAGGAGCTACAGCTTTAGGATATGGGGCTAGAGCTACTGATAAAAATACAATTGCTATAGGTTACTTAGCGAAAGCAGAAAAAGCAGGGTCTTAGCCTTGGGTTCTGGAAGCATCAGGCACAAGGAGATGATACAATAGCAATTGGTAACTCAACAGCTGCCAAAAAAGCGGGAGATCATCATCATTGGTAAGGATGCAAAAAGTCGCGACCAAGGTGCGGGGCGTAGTGTTGCCATTGGCTTTAAAAGCAAGTGCGGGTAGTAATAGAAGTAATTATGAAAAAGATGATGCTAGTACGGGACAACGGGGTGATGACGGTAGTGTGGGCTATTGGTACGAATGCCTATACAGGACTTAATAGGACTAATGCTGCCGTTAACAGTTCAGTCGCGATCGGTGCTGGTGCAGGGGTGGTGATATCGCTCCGTAGGGGCTGATGGAAAACCCTTGGCGTTGGTACGGATGCGGATGATAACGATAAGGTATTGGTAAAGCATTTGGCGGTACTACTAGCACATTAGGTAATTATAATAATGCGGTGAGCTGCCAGCAATCCCGGATTCTTCTCATTTCAAGGCGTAGATATTAATGAAGGTGTAGCTTTTAGGTCGTAACACTCGTGCTATGGGGGACCAATCGGTAGCGATAGGTGCTCAATCCGTAGCGGTATGGGTTCTATCGTTATCGGTGGTAATGATATTCAAGCCTATGACGAAAGAAATACTTTAAAGCTGCGGATCCGAATAGTGCAGATGCTAAAGGTGTCAATGATTATAATGCTGAGGTAACTCCAGGACTGGAAAAATGGCCAACCTATTACGATTTCCGCTAAATATCAGGAACTTGTAGGTGCAGGTTTAGATAGAAGTTATCGTGCCAGCTATGGTCAAGATGGTTCAACGGTAATCGGTATGCAGTGCCCATTCAACGACCCATTAGGCGTGGCGATTGGTACAAACTCTATCGTTAGAAAAAGGTGCCTTTTGGTGCTACAGCGATCGGTTCTGGAGCCTCGTAGTAGCGAATGCTGAGGCAGCAGTAGCCATCGGCATGGGATCGGAAGCACAAGGTAATTATGCTGTAGCGGCTGGTACAGCAGCCCGTGCCAAGGAATCTGCTGTAGCGGCTGGTTATACTGCTAATGCAGAGGTAAATGCCGTTGCGGTAGGTAATAAATCAGTGTCAAAAGCGTCTGCCGTTGCTGTTGGTGATGAATCTGAGGCAACGAACCTCCGTTGCAGTAGGTCAATTGGCAAAAAGCTCAAAAAGTAGCGGACATTGCGGTAGGCCAAGGCGCTGTTGCCTCTGGTGAACAAGGTGCCATTGCGGTAGGTCTTGGTACACAGGCGCAAGGTGATTCGTCTATCATGATCGGTGGTTCTGAAATTACCAAGGTAGCTAATCAGCCAGTAATTTACCAAAAGAGAAAATAGGTACTGATGGAAAAGCCCTCATCAAAACTGAGAAAAAACAGAAATGATTGGTGGTGTACCAACAGAGCGTACTGTACGATCCGTTGTCATGGAAAAACGCATCTGGTAGTATTCAACAGGCCTATGGCGAATTAACAAATGGTGGCATCTTGAATACAGCTACTTTAGATTATTCTTCGGCGGTAAATAGAAATGGTCATGGTTCTATTTCCATGGGGGTTCACTCTTTATCTACTGGAGATGGGGACCGCCATTGGTACTGGTGCCCGTGTCACAAAATTAGGTGGTGTGGCTCTAGGTACAGGCGCTATTTCGGAACTGCAAAATGGTGTGGCTATCGGTACAGGTTCTGAGCTGATTCTAGATCGATTGGTACTCGTCAAACAGATATTTCCTATGATGAAGAAGGCCATATTGTTCCATTTGACGGTAAAAAGAAGCTTACACATTCTATTGGGCGGTGTGGCTCAAATACTTCTGAAGGTGACGTAGTATCTTTTGGCTCGCCAGGCAGAACGTCAATTGAAAAACGAGCAGCTGGCCGTATTGCGGACGATTCCACGGATGCTATTAATGGTTCTCAGTTGAACTCCGTTACAAAGCGTATGTCTAATGGTTGGTCTGTAGAGGCTGAAAAAGATAAAACTAGCTCTGGTGTATTGAAATTAAATGGAGCGCTAGCTACAAAAGGAACTGAACACATTCTACGGATGGTAAAGCAACGACACGAGAAAACCCCGGAACAGCTACGAGGCATGTCGATAAGATTCGCCTTAATGATGAAGTAAAAATTCGTGTAGGCGATAATTTTGGTTTTACATCAAGAAGATGCATCTAGACCGGTGTATGAAGATCCAGATAATCCGGACCGTCAAACTGGAACACGTGTAACGTCTAAATTCACCTATTCCTTGAATCCAGAATTATGGATTAAAAGCGCTCAGTTTAAAAATGAGTGCGGTGATACGACTCGATATCAATGGTCGCTGGGCCGACAGTCACCCAGCCAACTGGGGAAACAACCCTGTTTCGTTAACGACCGCGTTTGAATAATGGTGGTACGATTTCTCAGTGGCGTGTAATTTACCGAGCACTAAAAATAACGATGCTACTACGGGGGCAAGCAATGCTACTACATCCCAAGCAGCCCCAACGTTAGGGAATGCTGCTAATCAAGTAAATCCGACGAATGCAGCCACTGTATCTGACGTATTGAATCGGGTTGGAAATTTACAAGGTAATAACAAAGCTATGGATTTTGCGAAGCCTTATGATACTGTGAACTTTGCCAATGGAGATGGCACGACAGCTACTGTGGCAAAGTACGATGGTAAAACATCTACAGTGAAATACAGCGTAAACCTTGGCGATGGCTTGAAAAAGATGATGCGACCAACAAAAATCACTGTGAGCGCAGCTGACAAATCTTTAACTGTAGGAGCAGATGGAGTTAAGGTTAACCCGGGATAAGTCATTAAAAACAACAGATGCTGGTTTAACCGTCAATACAGCTGATAAATCCTTAGAAGTAACAGATGCTGGCTTAAAGGTCAAAGCTGGAGATAAAACGTTAACTACTGATGAAAAAGGGTTTAAAAGTAAATACTGGTGAAATTGAATCTGTTACTACTGGTGCTAACCCGGGCACTGTGAAAGTAAAAAGATGGTGATACTGGTAAAGTAGCTACCGTAGATTCTGTAGTTAATGCTGTAAATGGTGCTGCTTAGTTACGACCTCTGAAAACAGCCGCTGGTGAGTTAGGTGCAACACCAACAGATCAATCTGTGAAAAGCTTGAGCGACAAAAAGTGCTGAAGCAGATAAAAACATTAAGATTACACAAAGCGGTAGTAAATTTACTTTTTGCTACTAGATGACGTATCTTTCAATACTGTACAAGTAGGTGGTAGTGAAGGGCCTAAATTTGCTAAAGCAGCTGATGGTTCTATTAAAGTATCCGATAAAGATGGTACAGAACCTGTAAAAATTACAAATGTAAAAGCTGGAGAAATTTCTGACACATCTACAGATGCCATCGTATGGTATCAATTCCATGCAGTAGCTAAGAACACGATTAAATTAGGTCAGAAACGGAAACAAGTGCTGCTAGCAGAAACAGATGAACAAGGACTAGATAAAAAAGGTGGTATTAAATTTACTGTTAAATCTAGCGATGGCACATTGTTAGATGTAGCGGCAAAAGGCGACACGATTACATTAACTCCAAACACAGCGACCCTTACAACAGGAACTGATGGCGTGCCAACAGCGAATACGACTGGTGGTAATTTAGTCACTGCTGATCAACATGAACACCTTAAAATCCATGGGCTGGAAAGCGACAGCGGGTCAGGATGATGAGGGTACAGTGACAGATGCTACAGTAGAATTAATCAAAGCTGGCGAGACGCAGCTTTCAAAGCCGGCAATAATTTAATGGTGAAAACAAGCTGGTAAAAACTTTATCTATTCTTTACAAAAGATTTGATTGATTTAACAAGTGCTGGATTCAAAAATGCAGCGGGTGACAAAACAGCGATTAATGGTGACGGTGTAACAATCACACCTGGTTACTAATGGTGAAACAACCAGTATCTTTAACAAAAGATGGTTTGAATAATGGTGGTAACCCAATTACTAATGTAGGCAGCAACTTGGATAGTGAATGCTACAGGTACAGATGTACCTACTACAAACCATCGCCTATTAACACCACAGATGCAACAGGTCCAAACTATGTAAATCCAAATAGTGCAGCCACAGATGGGTGATGTGTTAAACGCTGGTTGGAACTTACAAAATAATGATGCAGCGAAAAGATTTCGTGAAACCATATGACACTGTGAACTTTGTTAATGGTGAGGTACAACAGCTGTCGTAGAAACGACAACAGATCAGGCAACCTCTGAAAATTAAATACAATGTAAACACTGGTAAAGGTTTAGAAAAACTACAGATAATAAAAATTGCTGTAAAACCGGAGATAAGTCTTTAGAAGTAACTGATGCTGGTGTTGCAGTAGCAGATCAGTCCCTAGAAGTAGCTGATGATGGCTTAAAAGTTAAAAACCGATAATAAAACAATTACTACAGGTAAAGATGGTCTTACTGTTAATACAGGTACTGTGAATGCTGTTGAACAAGGCGATAAAAAGGTACCGTGGAAGTACCAACTGCTGACCAGAAAAATTGCTACTGTGAAACAGTTGCTAATGCTGTGAATAATGCTGCTTACATTGACGACTGCTGATGGTGGGTACAAGAAATGCGGGCAGTGGTATTGGTGAAACTGGCGAACTTATCAAAGCGAGGTAGCACTATAGAAAATGATCGCTGGTAAAAACCCTAGATGTAAAAACATGATGCTAATGGTAAAATCCATTTGCTACGGTAAGAATCTTCTTTCAACACTATTCAAGTAGGTGGAGATCAAGGACCAAAATTATCGAAAACAGATGATGGTAATATCAAAGTATCTGACAAAAGATGGTACAAACCCAGTTAATATTACGAATGTGAAATCTAATCTTCCTGATACGAAAAATAGCGACACCACAAAATACAGCGACAGATCCAAGTAATGCGACTACATCTAGCAGCACCGATACAACGAATAAAACTGGCGACAGCTATATCAATCAAATAATGCTGCTACAGTATCCGACGTATTGAATCACGAGGTTGGAATTTACAAGGTAATGGTTCAGCGGTGGATTTCGTAAAACCGTATGACACAGTGAACTTTGTAAACGGTGTGAATACGACAGCTGCTGTATCCACTGTGGATGGTAAAACAAACAATGTAACTATAATGTCACGAGGCTTACCGATTACCTATGCTGATAAAGATGGTAATCAGTATCTAAAATTGGAATAACTTCTAAAGTTAATGATAAAGGTCAACCATTAGATGCTAAAAGGTAATCCAAGTACGAGTTAATAAAGATGAAAACCAGTAGATGATCACGGGTAATGTCTATCGATCCGATTATACAATAATAATCCTGTAAAAACATCATAGTGAATCCAGCACCTAGGCTAATAAAACAGGCACAACAAGTCCTACTACCTTGGATAATCATGACAAGCAAGTTGGAGAATTATAAAGCGATCCGTGAATGGTAAGAGCCAGCTAAAAATAGTTTGCGAGATTTAACGAATGAAAATGTAACGGATAATACACAGTAGCAACAGTCGGAGATATCCGTAATATGGGTTGATTGTGTCTTCCGATAAAACAACAGGTGCTAATGGGAACAACAACTGCCACTGAATATTCTGAGGCAGTGAAAAATGCGAATGAAGTACGATTTGTCGGTGAAGGCAGTGCTCATTGTATCTGGTAAAACAGATGACAAAGGTGTACGTACAATTACTGTAAAAGTAGATAGTCAAACAGGTCTCAATAAAACTGTGACTCCTGTGAATTACACGAAAAGCAGATGGTACTAAAGTATATCCTCAGAAGTGGATAATGGAGATGGAACTAAGACAGTTAAATTCTCTGAAAATCCAGATGGTACGGGTAAAGATTCCAAAGCACAAGTCATTACTTCTGTGAACGGATAAAGGAACAACTACTCCAGCAACATTGTCTAACGTAAAAATCTAACCTTCTGATACTAAAAATAGTGATACTGCCAATACAGCAGATGCGCAAGCAATGCGGACGAAATCAAGCAGCACCAAATACAACGAATAAAGCTGGCAATATGTATAAATCCTAACAATGCCGCTACAGTATCCGATGCATTGAATGCGAGTTGGAACACAAGGTAATGGTACAGCCGTAGATTTTGTGAAACCATATGATACAGTTAATTTTGTAAAGTGGGTTTGAACACCACAGCTGTAGTGTCTACAGTAGATGGTAAGACAAGCAATGTAACATACAACGTAACAGGCTTTGCCTGTGACATATACAACAGAAGATGGTACACCAGTGACTAAAATTGGTGACAAATACTATAAAGTTAACGATCAAGGTCATGCAGATAGATGATACAGGTGCGCCATGTTACGAAGTTCAACAAAGATGGTAAGCCACTTGATGCAAATGGACAGGAAGTTCTGATGTGAATATCACAGATAAACCATTAAAAACATCCTTGGTAAACCCAGCGCCTGAAACTAACAAAACTGGTGACAACAAGTCCAACATCCTTGAGCAATGTGAAAAACAACATTCCAACAGTAAATGATGAAGATAAAACAGCTCATAAAGGCAGATGGAACTGCAATTGGTGGCAAAAACAATAGCAGAAGCGCCAATTAGCAGGAGATGACGCCAACTTGTTGAAACCTATTAGTAGATGGAGCGCCAAATCCTAACTTTGTAGAGGCAACAACGCAGCTACAGTATCCGATGTTGAACGCTGGTTGGAATTTTACAAAACAATGGAACAGCGAAAGACTTCGTGAAACCATATGACACTGTAAACTTCGTGAACGGTGGTAATACAACAGCTGTAGTGACAACGAATGCTGCGGTACTACAAAGCGATGTGACTTTCAACGTAACAGGTTTGCCTGTGACATACACAACAGAAGATGGTGCACCAGTATCTAAAGTAGGAGATAAATACTACAAAGTTAACGATAAAGGTCAACTCTATCAGTGATGCGGGTAAACCAGCAGTGGCACAAATAATGATGGTAAATTGGTTGATGAAAATAACAATACATTGAACCAGTTGATACAACAAAACCATTAAAAACTGCGTTAGTTAATCCAACACCAACAGGAGATAAAACCTATACAACAACAGCTACACAATTAGAAATGTAACATCTGGCTTGGACAAATATGGTGATACAGTAGATGGAAAAGAAGTTCCGGGTTCTACAAAAAGCGAATAATGGCTTAGTAGATTTATCAAACCAGCAAAATGGAGATGCACCAAAAAGTGAGCGATAACACAGCTGCTACTGTAGGTGATCTACGTAACATGGGTTGGATTGTATCTTCTAACAAAACAACAGGCGAAAATGGTGCAGTGACTACTGATGAATACTCTGCAACAGTGAAAAACGCTAACGAAAGTGAAATTTGTGAGGCGAAAGGTGACAGCTGTCGTATCTGGTAAAAACAGATGACCAAGGTGTTCGTACAATCACTGTAAAGTAGATGACCAAACGTCTCACAAACAATGCGGTAACACCTGTGGTGTACACAGATAAAGATGGTAAACAAGTATATCCAACTGGTAAAACAGATAAAGATGGAAACCAAATCTTCAATACTAAACCAGATGGAAAAAGGAGAGGATGTAACAGGTCCTGTTAAAAACAACAATTAATGGACCAAAAAGGAACCACAAGTCCAACATCCTTGAGCAATGTGAAAAACAACATTCCAGCAGTGAATGATGCTGATAAAAAGTAACAAATGCTGATGGAACAGATAAACCAGATGCAGTAATGTAGCAAACATTAACAAAGCTCCATTGACAGCAGAAGAAGCAGCGGACTTGTTGAAACCAACAACAAAAGATGGCAAATCAAATCCTAACTCGTAGGCAAACAATGCAGCCACAGTATCTGACGTATTGAATGCGGGTTAGAATTTTACAAAACAATGGCACTGCAAAAAGACTTCGTGAAACCATATGACACAGTAAACTTCGTGAACGGTTTAAATACAACAGCGGTTGTAACAACATCTGATGATGGTACAACAAGCAATGTGACATACAATGTAACGAAGCTTGCCGATGACATACAACAACAGATGGTACACCGGTATCTAAAATTGGAGATAAATTCTACAAAGTAAATGACAAGGTCAACCAGTAGATGAACAAAGGTAACCCAAGCACGAAAGTGAACAACAATGGAGAACCTATCGATGGTAATGGCAATGTGATCAATCCAATTAATACAGCGGCAAATCCATTGAAAACATCCTTGGTAAACCCAGCACCGGAAACTAATAAAACTGGCACAACAAGTCCAACAACTTTGGATAATGTAACTAGCAAATTAACAAATTATAGTGACCCAGAAGTTAATGGTAAAAGCACCAGTTCGTAATAACTTAGTAGACTTGTCTAAACCAGAACAAGGTGAACCGAATGTAAGCGACAATACAGTGGCAACTGTAGGTGATTTGCGTAACATGGGATGGATTGTATCCTCTGACAAAACAACAGGTGAGTTGACTAAGGATTACTCCGATACAGTAAAAATGCAAACGAAGTGAAATTCGTTGGCGAAGGTACAGCTATCGTATCTGGTAAAACAGATGACAAAGGTGTACGTACAATTACTGTAAAAAGTAGATGACCAAACGTCTACAAACAAATCTGTTACACCTGTGGTATATACTGATGAAAAATGGTAAACAAAGTATATCCAACTGGAAACGTGGATAAAGATGGTAACCAAATCTTCAATACTAAACCAGATGGAAAAGGCGAGGATGTAACAGGTCCTGTTAAAACAACAATTAATGGACCAAAAGGAACCACAAGTCCAGCATCCTTGAGCAATGTGAAAAACAACATTCCAGCAGTGAATGATGCTGATAAAAAGTAACAAATCCTGATGGAACAAATAAAACCAGATCGCGGGTAATGTAGCAAACATTAACAAAAGCTCCATTGACAGCAGAAGAAGCAGCGGACTTGTTGAAACCAACAACGAAAAGATGGCAAGCCAAATCCTAACTTCGTGAGGCAATAATGCAGCCACAGTATCTGACGTATTGAATGCAGTTGGAATTTACAAAACAATGGCACTGCAAAAGACTTTGTAAAACCATTTTGATACTGTGAACTTTGTAAACGGTGTGAACACGACAGCCGTGGTGACTACATCTGAAGATGGAACCACAAGCAATGTGACATACAATGTAACAGGATTACCTGTGACATACACAACAGCAGATGGTACACCAGTATCCAAAATTGGAGACAAATACTACAAAGTTATGAACAAGGTCAACCATTGGATGCCAATGGTAAGCCAGCTACAAAAATTAATGAAAATGGCGTGCCTGTGGGTGAAGATGGACAACCAATTTCTGAAGTTAATATTACAGATACTCCATTAACATCTAAATTAGTGAATCCAAATGCTAAAAATACAGATGCTGAACCAAATAAGAAAACTACAGATCCTACTAATTAGGAAATGTAACATCTGGCTTACAAAAATATGGTGATACAGTAGATGGAAAAGAAGTTCCGGGTTCCACAAAAGCTAATAATGGTTTTAGTTGATTTATCACACCAACAGATGGGGCAAAACCTAAAGTAAGCGACAATACAGCTAGCTACAGTAGGTGATTTACGTAACATGGGTTGGATTGTATCTTCTGATAAAACAACAGGTGAAACAGACAAGGCCCATACAGATACAGTGAAAAAATGCAAACGAAGTGAAATTCGTTGGCGAAGGTACAGCCATCGTATCTGGTAAAAACAGATGGTAATGTACGTACCATCACTGTAAAAAGTAGATGACCAAACGTCTACAAATAACTCAGTTACACCTGTTAATTACACAAAAAGCAGATGGTACTAAGAGTATATCCTAAGACGGTGACAGATCCAAAAACAGGTAAAGAAGAAGTTAAATTCTTTGAAAATCCAGATGGATCTGGTGCAGAAGTTCCAAAAAGGTGATGTGGTTACATCTCATCAATGGACCAGAAGGCACAACAAGTCCAACCACATTGAAAAATGTGAAAAATAACATTCCAAAAATGTAAATGATGGCTCCAAACACAATTACAAATCCTGATCGGTGCAGACAGGTGATGTAGAAGAATATCAACAAAGCGCCATTAACAGCGGAAGAAGCAGCTGCATTAGCAAAATCCAAAAACAAAAGATGGACAAAACAAAACTCCTAAGTACATTGGTAACAATGCGGCTACAGTATCTGACGTATTGAACGCAGGTTGGAACTACAAAACAATGGAGCAGCCCGTGACTTTGCGAAACCATTCGATACTGTGAACTTTGTAAATGGTGTGAACACGACAGCCGTGGTGACTACATCTAGAAGATGGAAGCACAAGCAATGTGACATACAATGTAACAGGATTGCCGTGACATACACTACAGCAGATGGAACACCAGTATCTAAAATTGGAGACAATTATTATACAGTGAATGATAAAGGTCAACCAGTTGATGCAAAATGGTAAGCCAAGTACGAAGGTGAATAAAGATGGTAAACCTGTGGATGAAAATGGAAATGTTATCAAACCAATTGATATCAACTGCAAAACCTATTAACTTTCTTTGGTGAATCCAAATGTTAAAAATACAGATGCTGGGCAAACCAAATAAGAAAAACTACAGATCCTACACAATTAGGGAAATGTAACATCTGACTTTACAAAAATATGGTGACCAGATAGATGGAAAAGAAGTTCCAGGTTCTACAAAAGCTAACAATGGTTTAGTAGATTTATCCACACCAACTAGATGGGTCAAAACCAAAAGTAAGCGACAACACAGCTGCTACAGTAGGTGATTTTGCGTAACATGGGTTGGATTGTATCTTCTGACAAACAACAGGTGAAACAGACAAGGCCCTATACAGATACAGTGAGAAAATGCAAATGAAGTGAAATTCGTTGGCGAAGGTACAGCTATCGTATCTGGTAAAACAGATGACAAAGGTGTACGTACCATCACTGTAAAAAGTGGATGACCAAACGTCTCACAAATAACTCGAGTTACACCTGTTAATTACACAAAAACAGATGGTACTAAGGTATATCCTAAGGCTGTGAGAGATCCAAGACAGGTAAAGAAGAAGTTAAATCTTTTGAAAATCCAGATGGATCTGGTGCAGAAGTTCCAAAAAGGTGATGTGGTTACATCTATCAATGGACCAGAAGGAACAACAAAGCCCAACTACATTGAAAAATGTGAAAACAACTATTCCAAATGTAAATGATAGCTCAAAATAATTACAAATCCTGATGGTACAGAAAAACAGGCGATATGGAAAATATCAACAAAAGCGCCATTAACAGCGTAGAAGAAGCAGCAGCATTAGCAAATCCAAAAACAAAAAGATGGACAAACAAACTTAAGTATATTGGTAACAATGCAGCCACAGTATCCGGACGTATTAAACATGCAGTGTTGGAACTACAAAATAATGGAGAATCTTGCGTGATTTTGTAAAACCATATGATACAGTGAACTTGTCAATGGTCTTGGTACTACCGCAGTGGTAACAACTCGTGAGGGTAACACGGCAAGTGATGTTACATTTAATGTAAAAGCAGCTAATGGTTCTGTAACGGTTGACGAAAATGGCGTAAAAGTAACTACTGGTGAAATGAAACCAGCAGTAGGTACGGATAATAAAGAAACAGGAGCTATTGCTACCCCTGCAGATCCAGCACAGCTAAGCAGTTAAAAAGAAACCTTAGCAGCTGCTGAAAAAGACTTGTCTGCAGCAAGAGAAGCTTTAAAAAGAAGCAGAGAAAGCATTAGCAGCAGATCCAAAAGATCCCAGCATTACAACAAGCGGTGGCAGATAAGAAAGCTGATGTAGCAGCAAACAAACACCAGTAGATACAGCACAGAAAGCGCATGATGAGGCAGGGATTGAACAAAGTAGCTACTGTACAAAATGTAGCGGAAGCCATCAACAATGCGGGCTTTCAACTTGAAAACATCTGCTGACGGGGAGAAAAACTTACTGGAACTAAGGATGATGGAGAGTTAATTAAACCAAGCAATACTGTGGAAATGGTAGCAGTAATAACTTGACTGTGAAACAGGATGCAAATGGTAAAATTACATACGCTACGAAAGACAATGTGACTTTCACCAATGTGGATACAGGCACGTTGAACGTAGGTAGCCCAAATACTATACACAGATGGTAAAGGTAATACGTACACGAAAGTGGGCGACAACTATTACAAACCAGCTGATGTAGTGAATGGTGCTCCCAAAACCAGGTGCAACACCAGTGGATGTAACACAACACCTGTTACACCAGTGAGCCCTGTGACAATGAAAGCAGAAGCGGCAAAACCAGTTACGAATAATGCTATCAGATGCACAACCATCTTCCGCATTAAATGTCACATCTATAGATGGTAAACCAACACAAATTACAGGTGTAGGTTCCACGTTGAATACTAAATCTGTAGATACTACACCCACAAGGTACAGCGCGCAGGTGCTACTCTAACACAACACCAACAAACTTAGTTGATTTGGAAGGCACAGCCGATGCTCCTGTGAATAAAAACGCAGCAGCTACGGTAGGTGACCCACAAAATATGGGCTGGGTTGTATTCGCGAAAGATGGCAATGGCTACAAAGATGTGGTGAAAAACGCAAATGTAGTTGACTCAAAGGTGGTAAGGGTATTGAAATTACTGGTAAAACATTGACTGATGGCACTCGTGAAATTACGGTAGGTATCAAAGAAGGGAAGTTACGAACAAAGCAACGATAACTAATGCAAATGTGTACAAAAACTGATGCGAGTTAAAATTGGAGATAACTACTATAAAGTAGACAAAGATGGTAAACCAATAGGATTCGGAAAAAGGTCCAGATGGTAAACCAGCAGTACTCCATTGAAGGTTGATCCTAAGACCGACAAAGTAACGAATGCGGGCGCAGCTTTGTGACAGGTAATACAGTGGCGAATGCAATCCAAGATTCTGGTTGGAATGTAGGTCATTGGTTCTACTGATAAAGATTTCAGTAAAGATGCAAAAGTGTACGACAAGGTAAATCCAAATGACGATGTGGAAATTGCAAATGGAGCTAACACGAATGTATCTATGGTGACTGTGGACGCCTTAACGAGGATGGTACTAAGAAAGCAACTACATTTGTCAAAGTAGATGTGAATAGAGATCTTAAAATTGATTCTGTCACAACTGGCGGCACAGCAGTTGATAAAAATGGTAACAACCTTGTGAAAGTGGGCGATGATTACTACAAAGAGTCCGACATCGATCCAGATGACAAAAACAACCAAAACCTAATGCAAAACCAGTTCCAAAAGCGGATGTGACACCGGCCAAAGATGGTGCGATGATCGTGAAAAATGCTGACGGTAAGGATGTGGTATCTGCTACAGTTGGTAAAGATGGTAGCGGTGTCTTCGCAGTCAAAGGCAAAGATGGTAAAGACAGCATTTCCACGACAGCCAAAGATGGACAAGAGCCATCGGTGTGAATGGTAAAGATGAATAGCATTACAACCATAAAAGGTGATACCATTACGATCAAAGATAAAGATGGTAACACTAACACAAGCACACCAACATCCAATGAGTTGAAAGATACTAAAGGAAAATACAATACATCTACAGCAGACAAAAATGAGCTAAAAGACAAAGCTGGTAATACCAATTCAAAAGTACTCCGACAACTAATGTATTGAAGGATACAAAATGGAAATACGAATACGTCTAATCGCTGCGGGTGAACTACTTACAAAGATAAAGATGACAAATACAGCTGTAGTAGGACCTAAGGAAATTGCTTTAACAGATAAATCTGGTGATAACAAGGCATCATTCGTCAATAAAGATTTAATTTTAATGCAACGGATCCGAAGACTGGCGTAGAAAAACATCGCATGTATCTGGTGATAAGAGAGCCTGCTACTACAACTGATGAAATGGAAAAAGTATTCGATAAAGATGGTAAAACCAGTTATCGATCCTACTACTGGAAAACAGAAGTAGTAAAAATGGAAAAAGTATTCGATAAAGATGGTAAACCAGTTATTGATCCTACTACTGGAAAAGCAAAAAGAAGTGATTAAAAACTCGTGAACTTCTACGGAGTATACGAACGAAGGATTGAAAGTCATTCCAAATAGTACAGTAGCTCGTGATGCAAATGGAAATCTTACATATGTAGATAAAGATAATAGCCTGTCAAGAAAGACAAAGATGGTAACTTTGTGTATATAGGGTAAAGATGGAAAACCAGGCGAGAAATATGTGGGTGCTGTAGGAGCTTTAGACAAATGTAGTAGATAATACTCGAGTTATTTCCTTCGGTATGGATAAACCAGTATTGGATGAAAAGGGTAACCCTGTAACCGGTCCAGATGGTAAACCCGCTTATGACAGAAGGTATTCTGCGTGTATGCAACAATGCACAATCTGCACCGTACGAAAAGATACGGATGCAGTTAACGTGTCTCAATTACGAGGTACAACGATCAATATCAACAATCGTATTAATCGTTCTGGCGCACAAGCGGCTGCATTAGCTGGATTACAAAACTATTCAATATGATCCATTGGAGCCAACTCAAGTGTCTGCGTGCCCAGGATACTATCACAAGGTTAGTGCGTTAGCTCTGAGTGAACCACTACAAAATGAATCTACTTTTATTCCATCTAGGTGCTTCTTTAATGGATATGGTAGTGAAGTGATGGCCAATGCTAGTGACTTGGAAATTTGGTGCTCGTGCTGATGAAACAGCTGTGAAAAGACACATTCCTGTCAAGGACCAATCAGTGCCCTCTACATTATTACAAGATAAGGTATCTGCCTTAGAAGCACAAAACCAAATCCAAAAAGACCACCAGGTAAATGAATTGGTGCTACCAATGCTGTCAAAAAGCAGAAAATGAAGCACAACGTGAAAGAATTGGCTCTTGTAAAAGCACAAGTAGCAGAACTGTATAAACTGTTGAAAGGTTAAACTGAATGATAATGAAGACTATCGTTCATTGTAGACAGTTATACTAGAACAATACAGTGTAATAGAAAGAAACCCGAATCTCAGTGAGATGAGATTCAGGTTCTTTTATTCGCCATAGCTCGCGAATGGGAATAGATACTGCTGTTGATGCAGAAATGTTTATCACACCTTCATGAGATGAAGTAAAATAAAACTTATCTTTTTCTATGAGTTTTGCAATGTATGTACAAGTTCGGTATTTACGATTAATTAAAACAATAAACATGAATGGAAATAAAATCATGTAATTGTAAAACAGATAGTGTAAAACTTGAGGATATTTGAGAAATATATCTATCAAGTATTTTATAATAGTTCTTTTATTTAAAAAGAATAAAAATTCATTTTTCGCTATATTAGTCAGAATGAATAAAATGGTATAAAATAGTTTAAACTATACTAAATACGTATAAACACAAAAATATATTGCATAATTCCATAGTTTTCGACATAATTCGATGTATAGAAATGATGACACTACTTATTAATATAGTGTGGATGACAAGAGGAGAAAACTGTAACTTATACAGTAGTACATAGTTATAGCTGTTTTCGTTCTATTAATAGTAAAATTGTCAAGTATAGAGTATACAAAGTAATTAAGAAAGGATAGGGAATCAAAATGATTAAATCAAATTTACAAAAGTAGTTTGGAGCAAAACAAAAAGGATGTTACGTAGTAGATATCTGAATTAGCCAAACGAGTGGGCCGCAACAAAGACAAAAAGCAGTGGTAGTTGCTACAGTAGCTATGGCTGTGGTGGTGGGGTCCTATGGCAGTAGGTGTAGATACAGTAGCAGTGGTTGCTATTGGTAGTACTACTGATAATACATTAGATGGTACTGCTTTAGCTAGTGACAGGCATTGCGGTGGGTAAGAATTTAATGCAAGTAAAGAAAAATAACAATATTGCTATTGGTGATGATACTTATGCTAATGGAGCATATAACATTGTCATCGGTAAAAATGCTGTAGCGTTCTGATGGTAAAGGTAATGAGAGAAGGGTTGGTCAATCTGTAGCGATTGGTGGCGGAAATAAGGGGCATGGGAAGGGCTAAAGCTTGCGGAGATCAATCCGTTGCGCTAGGGTGCTAATACAATGGCATACGGTAACTCTTCCATTGCTATTGGTAATGATGACGTAGATAGAGCAGTTGCAGCCATCTACGACATATACAAACTCTGATGGAAATAAAAGTAACAGGTACTGTTGGTGCTGTTTATACTGACCTTACAGGTAAAACTTACATACAGATGGTGGTCGTTATAAAAGATACTAAATCTGCGGAAGCAGCTATACCATCGGTGTAAAAGCGCAAAAGCTGGAGATATTTTCTGTAGTCTTGGTACAGGTGCGGCTGCAGAGAAAGTCAATGCCACTGCACTTGGTTCTGGAGCGACAGTAACATTTGATAACTTGCAGCACTAGGTGGTGGTTCAGCAACAGATAAAGAAGGTACGAAACAAAAACATCTGTAACGGTTAATGGACATACATCAATTGAGTGGTGGTTCCACAACTGGTAAAGGTGACGTAGTATCTATTGGTAAAGGATGTTAGGAACATGTCAGCAGAACGTAGCTGCTGGTGAAGTATCTGAAACTTCCACTGATGGTTATCAATGGTTCTCAGTTATATGGCATTTTGAATAAGATGACAATAGATCCAACATTCTTATATGCTGGTGACGATGCTGATAAAGGCGAGGTAACAGGATGCGGTGATGCGAAAAGCGGATGCAGATAAAAAGAAAATTGTAAGCAGAAGTATGAAAAGAAAAGCCGCTTGAACTTGTTAGTGGTGCAGATAAAACTAAATTATCTGAGGGTAATATCGGTGTAAATTACGAAAATGGCAACACTTTAACATTTAAATTGGCAAAAGATTTAAAAGGATTGGACAGCACTAATGTAGGTGGTATTGTAACTAATGCTGATGGCATTACAGAATAACAAACCAATTACGAATGTAGCAGAAACCTACCGGTGCAAAAGAAGGAACTGAAGAACCCACAGCATCTTCTGAGGCCCAGCGGCAACAGATTTGCCAAATATCAAAAAGAGACAGTCGGCTACTGTAGGCGATGTATTGCAACGTGTTGGAACTTACAAAACAATGGAGACGCCAGATCTTGTTAAACCATATGACACCGTAAACTTTATCAATGGTGAAGGTACAACGGCTGTAGTAGAAACAACAGATAACAAAAGCATCCACTGTACTCGATGTAAAAACTTGGCACAGGTTTGAAAAAGATAAAGACGGTAATATCGGCGTAGTGCGAGCAATATTACTAGTGAAAAATGGTGCCCCAAAAGTGGAAGATGCAGATAAAGATAAAAGTAGCTACTACGGTAATGTAGCAGATGCTATTAATAACTCTTGATTGGACACATCTGCGACAAAAAGGCAATGACAAAATTGGCACATGATGATAATATTAAGCACGAAACGACTGTCACTTTTGATGCTGGAAAAATATTGAGAATTGATCACAGCATCCGAAATAAATTTACTTTTAAAACAGTAGATAACCCAGAGTTCACAGGTGTTGATTTAAAGATAAAGATGGCAATAAAGTTAACCTAGCTCCAACTGCGGATGGTCTAAAATTAGGTAAAGGCGATAACAATGAACTCGCTAATATTACAAATGTAACATCTGGTTTTAAAAACCATATGCTGAACAACACCAGATTCTCCTGATGCTAAGGTCTAGTTGACTTATCTAAAGCCAAAAGATGGATCTGAGCCAACAGTAAGTGATAATCACAGCAGCCACTGTAGGTGATTTACGTAACATGGGATGGGTTGTATCTGCTGATAAAACAACAGGTGATTTAGATGTAAAGCCATACTCTGAAGCTGTAAAAATGCTAATGAAGTGAAATTTGTAGGTACAGGTAGTGCTACTGTTTCTGGTAAAACAGATGAGAAAATGGTGTACGTACCATTACTGTGGATGTGAACGATCAAGCAGTGGCCAATAACGCAGCAGCTCTGTTATGTGCATACGGATGAAAAATGGTGACCGTGTATATCCTACATGGCAAAAAAGATGACAAAGGGAAACCCAATTTTCAGCAAAATCCAGATGGTTCTGGTGATCTCTGCAACAGGTCCAATCAAAAACAAGTATAATGGACCAAAAGGAACAAAATCTCCAACTACATTGGATAATGTAGAGGCAACCTACTGTAGTGCAAAAGAAGGTACAGATGCTCCTACTACATCTTCTGAAGGTCCAGCGCTAGCTGACGTGCCAAAACATTAAAAATAATGCAGCTACTGTAGGTGATGTATTAAATGCGGTTGGAACTTGCAGAAATAATGGTGCAGCAAAAAGATCTTGTAACACCTTATGACACAGTAAACTTTATCGATGGTGAAGGTACAACAGCTGTAGTAGAAACAAAAGATAATAAAGTATCCACTGTAAAATTTGATGTAAAACTTGGCAATGGTCTTAAAAAGATAAAGACGGTAATATCACGTGAGATGCAGAGGATGTACTACTGAAAATGGTGCGCCAAAAAAGTTGCAGATGCAGATGAAGGTAAAGTGGCAACTGCTAGATACAGTGGCAAAAGCTAATAATGATTCCTATTGGATTGCTTCTGCGGAAAAAGATGGTAAAACAATTGGTGCAGATGATAACGTTAAACCTAGTACAAAAAGTAACGTTTGATGCTGGTAAAAATATTGAAATGCTGATCACAGCACTCCAAATAAATTTACTTTCAAACAGTAGATAACCCAGAGTTTAAAAACTCTTGATTTAAATGATGGGCTGGCAATAAAGTTAACTTAGGCTCCAACAGCAGATGGCTTAAAGTGAGGTAAAGGCGACAATAACGATCCAGTTAATATCACGAATGGGCAGTTTAACAGTAGCGAAACCGTGCACAACTGCTCCAACACGATCTGAAGGCCCAACAGCAGAAGAATTGCCGAAAAATTGCTAACAATGCAGCTACTGTAGGTGACGTATTAAATGCAGTGCTGAATTTGAAAACAATGGTGAAGCACGTGACACTTTGTGAAACCATATGACACTGTTAACTCGTAGATGGTGCCAATACAACAGCAGTAGTAACGACGTCTAAAGATGGTAAATCTAGCGATGTAAACATAGCAATGTAACAGGCCTTCCCATACACAGATAAAGATGGAAAACCAGTGTCTCAAAATTGGTGATAATCTCTATCCAGTAAATGAAAAAGGTCAACCTATTACTTCAGAGGGTAAAACCAGCAGTGGGAACAAAATGATCAAAGGTGAACCTATTACAGAAGATGGTACAGTAATTAAACCAATTGATCCAAAAAGCAAATCCATTAAAAACATCCTTGGTAAATCCAGCTCCTGAAAAAGGTAAAACACCTACAAATAGCCCAACACAATTAGGTAATGTAGCTAATGGTGCAGAGACTTTTAAACCGGCTGATGATGTAAAATTAGCAAATGATGTAAAATGGTACCCAGCAAATCAAGTAGAACCTAATGGACAACCATAAAAGGATGCCACACCGCATCAAGCCCATTGGTTACAAAAATGAGTGGTGATATTCTTGAAAAGGGTAATGATGGTAACTGGTATAAAGCTGATGATTTAGTAAATGGTGAGCCAAAACCTCAATGTAGATGAACAAAAACCTGTGGCAAAAACCAGAGAATGCTGATAAAGCAGGTCTTGTAAACTTTGCAAACTCTAATCCTAATAATGTAGCTACTGTTGGGGATTTACAAAACATGGGCTTCGTAGTAGCTGCCAAAGATAATGGTTATACAGAACAAGTTCGTAGTGCTAATAGGGTGAGTTCAAAAGGTGATAATGGTGTACAAGTAACTGGTAAAACATTAGAAGATGGTACTCGTCAAATTAATGTATCTTTTAAAAGAAGGTCGTGTAACAAATAATGTAATCATTGCTGGTAGATGGTAAGAAGTTAAGGGTGTACGTGGTGCAGATGGTAAAATCTATAAAAAGACCCTAAAACTGGCAAAGCCATGAAAGAAGAGCTCAATCAAAACCAACAGACACAGTAAGAAATGATGGTGATGGGTATGTAACAGAGTAACTCTGCACTACAGCTACAAAAATCTGGTTAGGACATCGGTATCGGCTCCACAGATAAAGCCTTCAGCACTGAGGAAAAACGTATGAACGAGTGAACCCTAGGGATAACGTAAAATTTGCGAACGGTGATAGATACCACTGTATCTATGGTAGTAGATGCTAAACCAGATAGAGATGGGTGCTACAGTAACTACTACATATGTAAAGTAGATGTGAACTGTGACTTGAAATTAGATATGTAACAACTACTGGTAAAGATGGTTCTTCCACTAAAATGGATGGAAAAAGGTATTTACAAATCACTCCAGCTGATAAAACCAAACAACCTGTTTCCTTGACAAACAATGGATTGATAACGGCACAACAGAATTACTAATGTAGCGCCAGGTGTTGGTGATACAGATGCAGATGAATGTATCTCACTAAAAGGAGTAGCTATACGCAGTAGCTGAAGTAGGTAATCGCGTGAACCGTTCTGGAGCTCAAGCGGCAGCCTTTAGCTGGTTTACAAAACAATCCAATACGATCCATTGGAGCCAACTCAAATTTCTGCGGGTGTAGGTCATTACAGGGATCTAGTGCTTTAGCATTAGGTGTGAACCATTATAAAAATGAATCTACTTTTATTCCATGTAGGTGCATCTTTCAATGGTCGTAGTAGCGAAACAATGGCAAATGCTAGCGTAACTTGGAAATTTGGTTCTCGTGCAGATGAAACAGCAGTGAAAGACATTCCGTCAAGGACCAATCAGTGCATCTTACACATTGCAAGATAGTATCTGCATTGGAAGTACAAAAATAGTGCTCAAAAGATGAAATTGCAGAATTGCGAGCACTAGCAGCAACACAACAAGCACAAATTGCTGAATTGTTTTAAACGCTTAAACGAAAAAGCATAAGATTTTATGTGGCTATATAGACGTTGCTAACTGAATATGTAACAGGAAGAGGCGAGTATCTCCTCTCAAACAGTATTATATTCTGTTTGTTCGGGACACGCTGTGCTCTTTCCTTTGTGTTTTCGTGATGTAGATAGAATGGAACGCAACAAAACTGATAATGCTCAAATGCATTTCTTTTTGGGAGGTTAGTGTTGACTTCACCTTTTTTAACGAGTATACTATGGTGTGAGAGTACTATCTCAGATCATTGTTGTTACTTAATAAGCAACTAAAATAAGATTAAGTTCAAATGGTTGTCGCCACTCGATATGCGACTCAATAAGTATTCGAGCTCAAATATGTAGACTCCATTCGAAAGAATGGAGTCTATTTTTAGGGAGGGTTTATGAAAACAGGTCACTTTTTATTATATAAACGATCAATGTTCTGTAGATTTTCCAGATCCATATTTAATGAAAAATAAAGGAAACTATAGATGGTCAAGCACATGATAGACCATGTTTTTATGCTTTTTAGATGTGTCGACTAATTTATATGGATGATACCCTCTTTCTTCACAAATAGATAAATTTCAAAAATATATGATACGAAAATTAATAAATATGGAAAATGTGATACCATTTTATTTGGAAAAGTACTAGGGCATGAAAAAGCGTTTCTAATTCAAAAATATGTGTCCAGTTGGTATTTCATATGTTAAAATGAATATATAGATGCTATTTATCATAAGCCTGTTAGAGTTGATGGGCGACTAGAGAAAAGAATTAGAAAAAGAAAGCTCGTAAAGTTTTGGCATTACAAAGAAAAGGGATACGATTAATTTTTCCAAATATATTAGAAATTGAAAAAGCAGTTGCTTATAAACAATTAATGAAAAAGCCTAACGCATAAGATCTTGTACACCTTAATGGGTTAGGCTTTTTCTATGGTACTATTCTACGAGAAGGCCCCCAAATATGGTATGATATAAGGTACAGATAATAATACACTAACATATTCCCTACACAGATAATAGGAGGTACCCACTTTGAGTAGTATATTTGATATTATTGGGCCCGTTATGATAGGTCCGTCTAGTTCACATACAGCAGGGCGGCGCGTTTGGGAAAGATGGCTTTTGTCTATTTTTCGTGAGCGCCCTGACAGTAGTCACTATGACCTTATATGGTTCTTTTGCCAAGACCTATCGTGGACATGGTACAAAACCGTGCTCTGGTGGCGGGGATTGCTGGGAATGGATGCAGATGATGCACGTATTCGTGAGTCCTTGGAGATAGCAGAACGAGAACTTTCAGTATACCTTTATTGAATCAGAAGCAGATCACGAGGCCATCCTAATACAGTTCGATTCAATATGTACGGTAAAGATGGAAAACACATGTCTGTTACAGGGTCATCCTCGGTGGAGGTCGTGTGGCAGTGACCAATATTGATGGTATCTGATGTATAGATTACTGAGGGAAGAGCATCAAATCATTGTCTTTCATACAGATCAACCGGGTGTTAGTGCTGGGGTCACACATATTTTGGGGGCTAGAAACAATTAATATTTCTAGCATGCGGGTGTTCCGTAAGCTGAAAAGGGTCAGAGGCAGTCATGCTGTATTTTCTACGGACTCTGATGTAGATGCAATGGCATTGCAGCAAATTAAAGAAGTGCTGGCATTTCGGTTATGTAGTTTTTGAACCATTGGAACAGAGGATACTATGAGTTATTTATACGATACAATTGAAGACATTGTTCGCTTGGCTGATCGTGAAAGTATTTCTTTTTCCGAAGTGGTCTTGCGTTCAGAAATAGAAAGTACGGGCTCACGAAAGAGGAAGTCCTAGCTGAGATACGACGTCGCATTCAGATTTTTAAAGAATCTGTTCGTGATGGTATTGTGACACAAAGGAAAAAGTAAGAGCGGTATGTCTGGAGGACAAAGCAAAACAATTAGATGAAAGACAGCCTCTTTTTAAGTGATTTAGCTTATCGGGCGTTACGTTATGCTATTTCTGTGAATGAAGCAAATGCAAAAGATGTTCCGCATTGTGGCATGTCCCACAGCGGGAGCCTGTGGTATTTTACCGGTGTTATGCAAGCAGTAGGAGAAGTGTACAATTGTGATGAGGATGCATATATTCAGGGATTTTTAGCCGCTGCTAGCGTGGGTACCGTAGTAACATATCAAGCCTGTGTAGCAGGGGCTGTGGTGGTTGCTGCCGAAGTTGGTACAGCGGCTGCCATGGCTTCGCCTGTGCCGTAGCGATGATGGCGGCACTACGGAAGAAGTGGTAACAGCTATGACCCTCTGCATGAAAAATGTCTTAGAAGTTTAGTTTGTGACCCCGTGGCGGTGGCTGGTAGCGCTTGCGTGAGAGAAATGGAATCTATGCGGTGCATGCGTTGGCATCCGCAGAAATGGCCATGGCGGGATTGCGTAGTCGCATTCTCGCAGATGAAGTGATTGGAGCTATGGATTCTATTGGACGGGCTTTACGCGAAAGCGCTTCGTGAAACGAGCGAAGGTGGTTTGGCGAAAACTAAAACAGGTGTGGATATCACGAATCGGTTGGCCCATCAGAAATAGAGAGGTGTAAGTATGGGCATAGAAGCATACAAAGAGACTTCTATCAAAGGAGCTCTGCGCATTTTGCAGACCTTACAAAGCAGCGCATTATGAAGCGTATATGTGGGTGGCGCGGTGCAGATATACAGATGGGACGTATTCCTCACGATTACGATATTGTCACTTCCGCTATGCCGAGGTGGTCATCGACGTACTACGAACTGAGGGGTTTTGTTACGACAGAATGGTAGAGCGCCTGCCTTTGGGGTGGTTGTGGTTACAGTGGGTGATGATACCTGTGAAGTAGCAACCTATCGAGAGTGAACAATATGGTGAAGATAGTCATCGACCGGTGGCAGTGCAATTTCCTTCTACGTTTTTAGAGGATGTACAGCGGCGAGACTTTACGATCAATGGTCTTGCTCTTACTGACAAGTGGTGAGGTCCGGTGATGAAGTAGGCGGTTTACGAGATATTGTGGCACGCCGTTGTATGTACCATGGATCTCAGCCGAGAGCGATTTCAAGAAGATGCGTTGCGCATGTTCCGATTATGTCGATTTGCGAGGGCAATTAGGGTTTTCTATTGATCACCCGCCACGGGCGGGCATGAGAGCCGAACCTATATCGTGTGGAAGGATTATCTTTGAGAACGAGTGCGTATAGAAATCGAAAAATGTTGCTTAGTGAGTATGAATCTCTCTTTAGATGCGTTGGTGCGCAGTCATTTTAAATGAGCAATGCTTGCCAACAAACGATAGAGGGCAGTCTCGACGGATTCCTATATTGCCAGAGCTAAACCTCATCTAGTAGATTTACCGCAAGCACCAGAACACCATATACATGCATGGATGGCACCACACCTTAGCAGTAGTAAAAAGGGGTGCCGCCGAATCTAGTATTGCGGTGGGCTGCTTTGCTCCCGACGTGGGGAAAGGCGTGGAAGGAGTTCGCGGCTTTCAGCAATGGGCGCATTACGGATCGTAATCATGATAGGGTGGGTGCCACTATGGCACGAAATATCTTGACCCGTTTAGGCTATGCTAAAGAATTTGTAAAATCTTGTGGTATGGCTCGTAGAGCGACATATGCGGTTTCACTTTTATGTGTCCAATGGTTCTGCAGATTTTACGTAAATGGTTTGCAGAAGGAATCTCATGAAAATTTATTTAGAGAAACCAAGGATTTAGTGGAGGCTATGGACTATCTAAAAACCTTAGGTGTGGCAGATGTATTAGGAGGAGGCACGAAAGATGCAGAACCTCACAGTCCAGTATGGAGACACGTATGATGGATATGGCAAAACAGATGCCTGTACATACGAAGGATTTGTGCTATGATCGCACATTGCCCAATTTAGTAGCACCTTATGACGAAGGAAGTAATGCAGACTCTCTTACAGAGGTACAAGCGAGAGATATTCCCAATACACAGAAGCCTTACATAAGGCGGGAATGGCAAAAACACGAACGAGTAAAGAAAAAGGAGTACCATGCATGAAAGTGCGAAAGCAGCAAGAAAACGATTAAATTTGAATGCCGGTTCGTGGTTCTTAGTTCTATATATATCATTAGGAATTATATTGCGATATACCTATGTACAGATTGTGGCAAAAGATACCTATTCTGAACGATTTTCTAATCAATTTTTAACGGATAGAGTTTTACAATCTCCACGGGGAACTATTTTTGACCGCAATGTGCAATCCCTTGGCATTGAGTGTAACGAATTAACTCTGTTAGCGCAGACCCAACCATGATGCGTGGTAGCTAAAAACGCCAGAAGAAGTGGCAGATGTAGTAGCTCCTTATGTCGCATTTCTAGAGAAGAGATTATTAAAAAGTTAAATGAAGATACAGCTTTTGTTTGGATTGATCGACTGTTAGATGTACCTAATTCTAATGGTGTGGAAGCAGCCATAAAAGAAGCAAAGTTTAACTTCATTACTTTACATAAAGAAAGCCGTCGCTCATTGTCCAAATGATACTTTTAGCATTAGGGTCCTTGGATTTGTGGGCTTTAATGAAGATGGGAAAGCAGATGCAGAAGGTAAAGCTGGCTTTAGAGGCTACTTTGGATGATGTGATACGCAGTAATGAAGTAAAGTAAGCATTTTTAATGATACAGCGTGAAGACCTGTTTTTGAATCTGTAGAATCTCAGTTTTTGCCAGACCAAGAGAAATCTGTTAACCAACCATTGATGCGACAGTGCAATTTATTGCTGAACGTGCCTTAGATAAAGCTATGGGTGAAACAAAAAGCTCGTAGTGCAGCGATGATTATTATGGATCCTAAAACAGGAAATCCTTGCTATGGCTAATCGAAATCGTGGAATGGCTATGGATGTGAACAAAGCTGAAATATGAAGATGTATCGTAATAATGCTGTTGTTAGTATCTTATGAGCCGGGATCTACATTTAAACCGATTATTGCAGCTTCTGCCTTGGCTGCGGGGAAAATGGCAATTAGATACAGTCTATAATGATGCTAGGAACCATTGTCATCGACGGACACCCAATGAAAAACTGGGATGGTAAGGGCAGTGGTAAGGTTCGCTTGTTGGACATTTTTGAAATATTCCATTAATACAGGGATGGCCTATATAGGGTACCACCACAGGTGGGAGAGATTTTGACAGATTATGTGAAACGATTTGGTTTTTGGTAAGGCTACAGGTATTGAATTACCAGCAGAAGGATGGTATCCTTTTTGATCCTAAGACCATAGAGTAAGCTAGATACAGCTACTATGTCGATTGGGCAAGGGTGGCGGTTACACCATTACAAATGGTACAAGCTTTTGGAGCATTGGCAAATGGTGGCAAGATGATGAAAACCTCATATTATCAAATCTATTGTGAATCCAGATGGAACTATCTATAAAGAAGCACAAAGATGTAGAAAGCAAAGGCCAACCTGTACCTGAAAGTATTAGCTAAGCAGATTACAGATATTTTGGAAAAAGAAGTCTCTGAAGGGGGCGGGCATAAAGCCTATGTGGAAGGGTATCAATTTGCGGGTAAAACAGGAACAGCAGAAAATTAGATGCCGAGCATGGTGGTTATTTAAATGGCCGTTATATTGCTTCTTTCATTGGCTGTGGACCAGTAGAAGATGCTAGATTTGGGCGCTTGTAGTAATTGATGACCAGGAGAACTTACTATGGTAGCCAAATTGCAGCGCCTGTATTCCAAGATGTAATGACGCAACTGGTGCGGTATTATAAAATTTCACCTACACGAAGCAAACATAGTGATAAAGATAAAGACAAGGTGTAAGTAAATTATTAGAGTAAAACGTAATCAAGATGGATCTGTGATTGTACCAAATTTTGTGAGGTCATGCGTATGGTGAAGTACGAGTTGGGTGCACTGAGCGATTAACCTTAAACCTATGGGAACAGGCTATGCTGTTTCTCAAGAGGAAGCAGTGGGTAGTACTATAGAACAGGGTGGATCCGTTACAGTGTATTTCAAGCGGTAAGATACGTGGGCTATAGGATGAAACAGTCATCCTAGGGCTTTATCTATACTGTAATAGAATATCTGTCATAGGAGACGCTTAAGGGGAGGATAGGATGATAGAATTATTAGGAAAACCTGTTGCTCAGGCGCGAAAAGCGGTGCTGCAGGAAAAAATGCAAGCTTTGGTGGACCAAGGTATAACGATTACCCTAGGTATTTTTGCTAGTTGGAGACGATAGTGCTGCCAAAATGTATGCTACCTTTATGGAAAAGTAGCAAAGGGCGCTAATTTTAGTACAGAGTTAGTAGAATTGCCAGAAACAGCTACACGAAGAGGTGAAGCGGTGATTCACAAAATTTAGCACAGATGAACGCATCTACGGCGTGCTGCCTGATGCCGATGCCAACACACATCGACAGTGAAGCGGTGATTGAGCCTTAGACCCAAGAAAAAGATATTGATGGCTAACGACCCTATAATATTGGTTTAGTTAAGCTCTGGTAGAAGGTGGTTATGTACCGCATATTACGCGAGCTTTGCATGGCAATCGTGAGACCACTATGGCATCTCACTATCTGGCAAAAAGTTGTTGTCCTAGGTCGTAGCCAAGTCGTAGGAAAAACCAGTTGCACTATTGGCGCTAGAACGCAATGCCACGACAATCTGCCATTCTAAAAACGGAAATTTAGAAGCTGAATTGTCGCAAGCTGACGTGGTGATTGCTGCTGTGGGTAAAGCGCATATGGTACATGGGTCCATGCTGAAGCCGGATTGTGTAGTGATTGATGTGGGAATCAATGACCTAGATGGACAGACCGTAGTGTGAATTTGCTTCTGCTAGTGAAGTAGCCTTTGCGATCACACCTGTACCAGGTGGGGTTGGTTCTGTGACTACTACCATGATGCTAGAAGGATTATATGAGGCATATTATGCGCAACGAAATGGCCATTGCTGAGGGAATTATGGATGTGGCATTAGATACATTGAAAGCTAACGAAGGCAGTATCACTACATGCTATACGAAGTACAGATTGGTGCTTTATCTGGGGTAGAATCAGAAGCGTTGCATTTTGCTTTGATGCAGTGACACAAAGGAACGGCGGCACAAGGAGCGAAGCTAGAGATAGAATCGATTCCTATGAAAGGGCGTTGTAGATTGTCATCAAGAGTTTTCAATGGACCGATATCGCCATGTATGTCCACACTGTAATAGCTTTGCTGTAGAAGAATTGCAAGGCCGTGAATTGCGTGTGGCATCCATCGATATGGATTAAAGGAGTATCATGGAAGCTGCAAGTAATGACAAATGTATTGGCTAAAAATGATGCCATTGCAGAAACACTACAAAAACAATTTAAAGATAAACACATTTGGTGATGAACTTATTAGGATCACGTGGGGCGGTAAAAACATCCCTATTAGAGGCGACTTTGCAGAAACGTTGTCCAGGGACTATCGTATTGCTGTTATTGAAGGTGATTTGTTCACGGATAAAGATGCGGAGCGCATTCATGCCACAGGTGTACCAGTAGATTCAAATCAATACGGTCGGAGGTTGCTATTTAGATGCGAATATGATTCCGTGAGGGCTATCGCTGAACTAGATTTGGATGCGTTGGATTTAATCATCAGTTGAAAAATGTGGGCAATTTAGTATGCTCAGGCGATTTTATTAGTGAAGATATGAAAGTGACTGTTCTTTCTATACAGAAGGAGAAGATAAGCCATTAAAATATCCTTTTGATTTTTAAAGAGTCAGCAGTATTGCTGAACAAAGTTGATTTGATTGCCTTATGTACCATTTAAAAATGGATGAGGCCATAAGAGATATTAACCCCTTGCAACCGAGTGTGCCTATTTTTCAGGTGAGTTGCACTCAGGAAGCGTGGCTTCATCTTGGATTACTTGGGTGAAAGAAAAATTAGAGGGCGACGTAACAATGAAAGCAATTGAAAGCTGCCTTGGGGCAATGGCAATAGCGAGGAATAGTGGTGTTACAGCCACAGGCTGTACTAGGGTCATAGAGGTATCTATTAATACCAGTGCTGACACTGCACAGATATCAGAAGAGTTGGCTCTTAGAAAATTTATAAAGAGAAAAAGCCCTTTCAGGAAGGTGAAGCAGAACATCTTGATCTAGTGGGAACTGCATTTACGGCTGAAAACAGAGTGCCCCCTCTTGTGATTACAGATACATTTGGAAAGCCCTTGCAAGGGAAGCAAAAACTCGTGTAGAGGGAAACAACATGAACCGTGGGTATTTCCAGATGTGGATGTACTGGAAAGAAAAAGCTAGAGGCTATAGGTAAACAAAAAGCTGCTGAAACACATGCTGGTGATATGTTGGATGTAGATTCCGCTGTGGAAAGTACGCTAGAAACAGGTAGCGCTGAGAAAGCTAAGGAAACTAAAGTATCTAAAGATAATAAGACCAATGGTAAAGAGGAACAGAAGGCATCTAGTGAGTCTAACAAGGCGGTGAGAAGATACGGAAGATGCAAAAAGTCTAAAGTTTCTAAAGCTTCTAAATATCATTGAGTTATTGTGGACAGATAAGCCTAGTATTTTCTTACATGAAGATGTTCATGTAGGAGCGACGCGTAGTGAAGTGCTCTTTGCTTGGGGTGCACCACGAGCTATGTGGCGAGACAATACAGATGGTTCTTTGTTGTGGCTATATGAAGGCGTAATTGGTAAAGAAAAACTATAACAGAAAATATCTCTATTCAAAAGAGGAGTTTTCACAGTTGGTGAAGAATATCTATACTAGTGACTCTTACAGATTCTAACAGTTCTGTGGGTTATGTATGGCTTTCATTGAAGCAAGGGAAAGTCACGCATTTGGGAATGATTACGGGTCATGACTGGCCTCGTTTTTGCATAGCCAGCCCTACATTAGAAACGTTTAAGCCTAATACCATGACAGAATCAGATTTCTCTTTGATGGGATACCGATTAGGTGATACCTTTACCAATGATCAAATCGATCTTGGGAAGAAAGAGGCAAGGTGTATGGTCAGGAATTTTTAGGCTATAAGGATGTAGTAATCGCATATAACAAGGAACACGAAATCACTCGTGTCATGACTCAACTCATCGCTTGGTACGACGAAACGCGGCATTTCACTAGGGAGATTCTAAATATTTACTGCTCTATCTCTACGGAGTGCCAGATTTTTGAAGAACCTGCTAATCATCATGATAGCACCAAGGTGTTGTGTATAGCTATCGCCATCAGTACTAGAACATACCTGTTTGTTGTTTTACATTGGATGATACATTCATTGAGAAATATTATTATCCAGCCAAAAGAAAAGCGAACTGATTTCGGCTATGTAGCCTGTGGCGTTCGTAACGAAATTATATAACGGAAGAGCGACGGCATACTCCTCACAAACGGTATTTCATAATGTTTGTTCCGGAGCACTGTGCTCTTCTTTGTGTTTGAGTGAGATTTAGGTAGTTAGGGAACGCCACAAGGCTACTACGCAAAATTGCGTTCTTAGATTGAGCTATTTTGCATGCAGATCATAGCACTTTTAGATTTACTATATAAGTAATGAAAAAGCCTAGCGAATAGGGTCTGGTCACCTTAATGACGTTAGGCACATTTTCATTTCAAACTTTCTTGAGATGAGCTAACGCCGATCAAACGTTGATGGCTCTTCTTTTTGTATATTTCAGTATACCATGATTATGTTGTGAACATCACTGTTGTAACGGTAAGCTCTATATGATAAGGCTAAATTTTTGATATGTCAGTAATACATGTAATAAAGAACGAACCTATTCCCTATCCAAAGTGGTGTTATAATGTATTGTTTGAGAGGTATGACAAAATTTTGTGATAAAAATATTTTTATAAAAGTACTTGCATTAGGAATCATAATGTGGTAGTTATATCAAAAGTAGTCAAGAACAGGACTACAGAGTAGAAAAAGTCTCTTGACAAACTATATAAAGACTTGTATATAATGTGTGTATGTAAATGTACTGGCGTAGCTCAATCGTAGAGCAGCTGACTTGTAATCAAGCGGTTGTGGGTTCAATTCCTATCGCCAGCTCCATTTTTTGGAGGGATTCCCGAGCGGCCAAAGGAGCAGACTGTAAATCTGCCGTCTTCGACTTCGAAGGTTCGAATCCTTCTCCCTCCACCATTTTCATCGCCGGGTGGAGCAGTTGGTAGCTCGTCGGGCTCATAACCCGAAGGTCGCAGGTTCAAGTCCCGTCCCCGCAACCATGTTAACTCGTTAGTGATTGAATAGTGCTGGTGTAGCTCAGTCGGCAGAAGCGTATCCTTGGTAAGGATAAGGTCACCGGTTCAATCCCAGTCACTAGCTCCATATACTTGGCGGCATAGCTCTAGTTGGCTCAGAGCACTCGGTTCATGCACCCGGTGTGTCCGCGGTTCAAATCTGTAATGCCGCTACCAATAACCTCACTTAGGTGGGGATTTTTATATTTGAAATATAGTTCATAAAAGGTGGAGATACTCTATATGAGTATCTCCACCTTGTTATAGAAAATTTTATTAAATCTTTTAAAGATAGGAGGAAAAGTGAGCTTTATAAGTTGGATTGTTCATCGATATAGCCCCTGGCGACATTAAATACTTCAGCTTTAGAAAAGTCGCGTAGTTGAAACTTCTAGCTAATGTATCTATCTTCATCAAGTTTTTCTTCTACATCCATGGTCGAGTGTAGAATACTGTCGATGCTCATTAGCACCATGGTACCATATCATTTTTAGTGAGAAATACGGGGTGAGTTTGGAGTTGATCACAGTTTCTTCAATTTCAGGAAATTTATTTCGTAAAGTCAGAGATCATGGGCGAATATGAACTCATAATCAAACACCTCCTATTATCATAATTATATCTTTATTTTATCAGAGTATTACAAAAAGATAAACTAGATGTATTAAGTTTTATTTTTACTCTGGTTGAGATAAATCATTGAAATTCATAGATTGACTTTGTATAATGAGAGTATAGAAAGGTGGGTGGCTCTATGGCTAAAGCGATAGATGTGGCAATTTTTATTGAAATAGTTGCTAATACTCCTAATGAAGATGCGATAACTAATTTACGGTTAAATAAACTGCTGTACTTTGCTCAAGCTGGGAGCGTTTCATCATTAGGTTATACTCTTATTGATAGAAGATTTTTGAAGCATGGGATTTGGGCCGGTTGTTAAATCTGTTTATAAAACCTTCAAAAGAATATGGAAGAAATGGGATTGTTAATCAATCATTTGATCGACAAGCGTTGACTAAAGATGAGCAATTATGCTTTGTTAGATATTCTACGCAAATATAGCACAATGTCTACATCTTCTTTTGGTGAATAAATCTCACGAAAAGGGACCCCTTGGTATGAAGTGTACTATTCTACTGAGGATAAAATTATTCCGAAACATCGAATTACAGAATACTATGGACATATTGAAACTGTTGATAAATTTGCATTGCCGTTTACAGAGAAAGACTTCGTTGGGACAAGAGATGAATCTAATCCATTTAGTGTTACCACAGGAGTATGACTATGCCGAATAGTTGGGAAGTATGGTGGGCGATTGTAAAGTTTGAAAAAACTCAGAAGAATCAAAAGATACGACCAGTTGTTGCATTAGAGAATCAAGAGGCCTTTATTATTTCATTGAGAGTAACTAGTCATAAGCCGAGGGATACATATCCCGGGAATATGATTTAATGCGTTGAGTGATGCAGTGATAACTAAGCCATCAACGGTTGAGTTGAGTCAACCGTTGCAGTTAATAACAACGGACTTCAAAAAACAAAATTGGTGATTTGGATGCAGTGGATATCTACGCGATACAGCAATTGATAGCGTATTATAAATGAAATATATCCAAGCAAGAGAGAAGGTACATATGACAACATGGTTTAATGATTTAAAAAGAATTAATTTGGCATCCTAAGAGTAGAGTTCGATCAAATTGCAGAGCATGGGACGATAAAAAGGTTTGCTACCTATTTTGGTCTGGAAGTGGTATTTTGTTTATTGGTGGCTACTTTAGTACCGCCGTTGGTAGGCTTTTTCATGCCCCTGCCTATTATCGTGAGATTGACGCCTTAGGGTCGGCCATTATCATAGGTTTGGCCATCGTCTTTTTCTATTTCAAGCGGTGTCCACTTTTGTTTAACAGTGCGATTTTTCTTCGGCTTATACAAATTGACAACAGGTGGAGGCGACTTGGACAGATGTGGTGAAAAGGATTCATCTACGGCAAGGTCATCACCAATGTATATGGCGTAGTAATAGGGCGTGCTCTTGCTGTTTTTGGGACAGGTTTTTCCTAGCAACATCTCTACGGTGTGGAACTTGTTTGGCTCTTCTTAGGGGCTTTCTTTTGCAGTGGCCATCTGGATTTTCTGCATGAATCTATCCTCGATGGCTCGCATTATTAACAGTACTCTTATAGAAAGCATTCCTATTATTACTAGCTACTGGTATTGTGCAAATTATTTTTAGAATATATGCTGAGTATCTGTAAGTTATGCGCCAGGAATACTATATTGTGCCGCCCTATATAGTATGTTCGGAATATATGTTGAATTACTTATATAAAATGTAATGAGGAACAGAGGTTAGACTTTCGCAGAAACATCCGATAAGTGGAATGAAAGCACCTGTAATTCCTATAAAATAAGTAAAGTGTATTTGTGTTTCTCATTTAATCATATATAATAAAGGTAATTAGTTTTTGCACGAAGGAGGCTATTTTAACAATGGCAAAAGCAAAGTTCGAAACGTAACAAACCACGTTAACATTGGTACTATCGGTCACGTTGACCATGGTAAAAACTACTTTTAACAGCAGCAATCACTAAAGTTCTTGCTGAAAAAGGTCAAGCTGACTTCCAAGACTACAGCGCAAATCGACAAAGCTCCAGAAGAACGTGAACGCGGGTATCACAATCAACACTGCACACGTAGAGTACGAAACAGACACTCGTCACTGGCGCACGTTGACTGCCCGTGCCATGCTGACTATGGCTATAAAACATGATCACTGGTGCTGCTCAAATGGACGGCGCTATCCTAGCTGTATCCGCAGCTGACGGCTCCCATGCCACAAAACTCGTGAGCACATCCTGTGGCTCGCCAGGTTGGTGTACCAGCTATCGTGTATTCATGAACAGACATGGTTGACGATGAAGAATTATTAGATGTTAAGTAGAAATGGAAAATCCGTGGTGCTTTCCAGCTATGAATTCCCCGCGATGACATTCCAGTTGTAGCGGGTTCTGCATTGAAAAGCGATTAGAAGGCGACGCTACATACGTAAAGCAATCAACGGGTGGTGGCTCGCGTTGACAGAATACATCCCAACTCAGAACGTGACACAGACATTTCTGATGCCTATGAGGACGATTTCACAATCACTGGTCGTGGTACAGTATAACTGGCCGTGTGGAATGTGGTCAAATCAACGTAGGTGACGTAGTAGAAATCGTTGGTCTTCAAGAAGAACCATCCAGCACTACATTCAGGTCTTGGGAAATGTTCCGTAAACTTTTGGAATCTGCAGTGGCGAGTGACAACGTGAGAGCACTTCTTCGCGGTATCGACCGTAAAAGACATCGAACGTGGTCAAGTATTGGCTAAACGGGTTCCATCAAACCTCACACTAAATTCAAAGCAGAGTATACGTGTTGACAAAAAGAAGAAGGTGGCCGTCATACTCATGCTCTCCAACTACCGTCCACAATTCTACCTCGTACAACTGACGTAACTGGCGTTATCAGAAACAGAAGGTACAGAAATGTGTATGCACGGTGATAACATCCTATGAACATCGAGCTTATCCCCAATCGCTATTGAAGAAGGTTTACGTTTCGCGATTCGCGAAGGATTGGCGATACAGTAGCGCGTGTTGTTACGTTTCACCGAAAGCACAATTGAATCGTAGATTCCAATAGGGAAAAAGCGACCCATAAGGTCGCTGTGTTCTAATACTTCGTATGGTTTTACGATTTTGTTGCTATAGACAGTATAAACACGTATTATTTGTATAATTAAAATATATGAATTGATAATTTTATCATAGATATGGTTGCTGTATATCGTATATAATGATGGTAGTAATATTGGTGTAAATGATATCTATCCTATTAAATATAAAGTGATAAGGAGGTTTCTATGAGTACAATCCAGCAATGCCTGTTTCTATGGAGGCTGGCAAGAACAACAATCTTGGAATCAAACATCAAGTTCTTTGTCAATATGCACAAACGTGGAGGATCTGTAGCGCAAGTAGTGGATTTTGGCACGATTACAGCATTGGGGATTCCACATCCAGCAGAGGAGAAACGGCACTGATGTAGGCTGTGTACTGGGGGACTATGCCATGGGAGTTAGCTCGTAATGGGGTAAAACTAACTGGTGTGGGCTTGTCTACAGAATGCTAGAGGAGCAAAAGAACAAATTAGTGAAAAGGAGGCACTCTTTGAATCTGTAGCCCGGACCGTGGTCAGAGGAAGCTCGACAGAAGCTTTAGGATGGGAGAAGAAATTTGATTTGGTATATAGTATTTTTCTGCCCTATTATGTCTGATACAGCTAATTTTACGTGCTTTACATCGGGCGAGTCCATAAAGCCACATTATGTTTTGCGGATCGAAAAAGATGAATAACAGATGCCATCTATTCTGAGCGATATGATGAAGTGGTAGCTGAGATCGATGTTACAAGATTGTTTGGGCTGCAGCTAACGAAATCAGGAAAGATGTGCAGATTACTTATAAAACGAGTAGAAAGTAGAAATATGTATGATGAGCAGTTGATTATTTCTGCTTACGTGTGCATCCAAGAAAAGTAGGTGGCCCAAAGCAATTAAAGAAAATTCGTGAATTTTATCCAGGCTGTGGATGGAAATTAGAAAACCACAACGGATACCATTGGGCGTGGACTGCTTGGCAGGTTTAATCTTCTGCACTTGCATAATATATAGACATGCTGAGCTAATGGTATGCATAAGCTATGGGATATACGTACTTTATTAGTAATATAATTATCAGTATGCTACTCAACAGTACAGATGAGGCATATAGCGCAAAGACTTTATACGCGTGAACTGTAAACAATTGGAAATAATCCTGTGTTTACGTGCCTCAATATGAATACTGATAGTTGGTAATCATTGAAATCAGCTGTATCATACTAGGTTGTTGTATACTAAATTTTTGAGAATCTTGAGATAGGCGTGGCTACTTTCTACAAATTTGCATAAAGCCATATCCTTCTTTCTCTAAATCTAGGAACCAGCATAAAGCGCGCATTAGCATTGACACAGGAACCTCCATGGACTGAGGACCATCTTCAGGCATGCCTAGTGAGCGCCAGTGCATTTCACGTACTTCAGTCGACGATGTCTAAACCTCGTCTCATAATGACACCAGACCAGCATCGCTGATTGGTTGTGCAAAACTGAGCCAACCACAGCAGAGTCGAACTTCAGGTGGAGATAAAGAGGGGCTCTCAGAGTGATATCACAATACAGATGCAATTCATCCTGGCGCAGAGAGAAATTCGCTCTGTAGCACATAATGTGACATATAATTCACTAAGATTCTTTTGTAATGCATGCTCCTTGCGTTGGTATTCCTTTTCATCGATTAAAGGCTCATGTGGATACGTGCTCATGGCAATAGCCATTAGGAGTTTTTATCTCGTAGTCTTGATGATATTCTTCAGCTGGATAAAATGACTGTAAAGGGTAACGTGATGAGCTTTTGGTAATAGCTATAGCAATACATTAACTTCC
>BNJS01003054.1_pt1 | contig 71703 bp, 125 predicted proteins | sample 8540461 | NCBI WGS metagenome assembly BNJS01 (sample SAMD00202454, study PRJDB9452) | human saliva metagenome | isolation source: human saliva | place: Japan
TTTATCTGTACTCATTGACCAAAAATATAATTTTTTTGGTCAAAAATTTGAGTCATGGTTTGGTCAAAGAAATAAAAAAACACTAACCTATTTTTAAAAAAACTAAATTGTGATGATTGCCTATAAATAAACACTGTGAATATTCTTTATTTTTTTCTTAATTTACTAAAAATGCCCCCTGCAAACATAATAGTATATATCAGTCTTTCCGATTTGTTGTTATTTATGGTTTTTTTATAAAAAGAAAAAAACGATTGAAAAAAATATAAAAAAAATAAGTTTTTTTGGGGCAAGTTTGGGGCAAAAAGCCATAATAATAAGCAGTGATTTTGGTCACTGTTTTTTTATTTTTTTGTCAAACAAAAAAACCGCAAGCTATTGCCTGCGGTGAAAGAACAATTTAGAAAGTTTCCTTTCTATTTATTTTTAAGATTATTTTGTTGTAATCAAGCCATCTGGCTCCACTGTGAACTCTGGCTTGTCTGCCATTGTTCCGTCTGGTTTGATGTAGTACCAGCCTGTGCCGTCTGCTGACTGGACGAAAGCATTTGATACCATGTTACCGTTTACGGTCAAGATAGTACCAAGTTAGCTTGTGCTTAATCCAACCAGTGACCATCTTACCTTCTTCATCGAAGTAATACCAAGCATTGTTGATACGAGCCCAGCCAGTGGCCATAGACCCTGAATCCGTGAACCAGTACCAAGCGTCCTTGTAGTTCAACCAGGTGCTGCGTTTCATGAATCTTTTGTCGTCGAAATAGTACCAAACATCATTGATTTTCTCCCATTTGTCAGTTGGATATGAGCCGTCTTCACGAACCCACCACCAACCATACTGGTTTTGTTGCCAGCCGATTTCGACTTCTTCAGGCGGTACGATATACCCAACGATTTCACTTACAGAACGCTCGTTATAGCGACAAGGGCCGCCTACTTCCAAGTAGTCCCAGTTGCCATCGATGTTCTGCTCAATCGTCTTGATGGTATATCCATCTGAGTCCTCATAGACAAGGCCAGCGTGCCCGTAATTGACACCGTCGCTAGCCACGTATGATTTTACGAAAAACCAACCAGCTTTTGGATGGTCAGCGTCATACACGACTTTCAAGCCTTGTGAACGTGCCGATTCAAGCAAGTCATAAGCGTTGCCCCGAAGGGTCACACCGTACCAATTTTTAAAAGCGTAGCACGGAACATCCGCGCATTGCATCCCGAAAGCATTATCCTGGTCCACTCCATCGCCAGCGTTGGCTTTATCAATGAAGAATTGAATCATTTCCTGTTTTTTAGACATACCTATTCCTCACTTGGTTTCTTGTATTCTAGTGCTCGTGTGCTGTCTGTGATTCCGCTTGTAGTCGGGTCATTGACCAAACCGATAGCAGTCAAGAACACGAATACCGCATTAACAAGCAGAATTAGCTTGTTGCCGATATCACCCAAATCTAGATGATATCCGAAGACTGCTGCACCAGCTTGCAAGACAAGCAAGAAGGCTGGGATTGCAGTTAGCCAAAAGAATTTATTTCTAGTCGTAATTTCCAATTAATCATATGTTTTTCCTTTCTATTATGGCAATGTTGTCGGCCATGCTTCATCTGTTAGGTATGAGATAGCACTTACACGGATATCTCCGATATCTCGGTCAGTTGGTACAGGATTTAAGAATTGAAACCTTAAATGGTTTGCGTCTTCGTACCCTCCTACGTACCATGTTCCATAAACGATTCCATTATCGTTATATATATTCCCAATTAGCGATGATGAGGTTCTAAATCCGACAGGTATGCCCTCTCTGTAGACGACAAAACAATTTCTTTCACTGTCAGAAGCTTGTTCAGAATATCCTTGACCACCACGTCTTACAATTCCGAACCAGCCCCATCGAAGCCCTCCGAACTGGTATAAGACCAAATTGTTAACGCGTCTTATCTTTACGAATGAGCTCCCTAATTTTGAAACTGAGTTAAGTGTTTTCCAACCAGTGTCACCAATGAGTACACGCCAGCCTGTGTTGCCGTTTCCGCTCTCCTTTTATCCACTTGAGAGCACCATTCGTCGCATTGACATCTACATAGGTCGTCCCTATTTCAGCCGTTATACGGCCTTCTGGTGAGCCAGTGCCACGGATTTCATGCCCTACGTTATCTGGTAGCGGTAGAGTGACATTATTACCCCCGACAATGCCGAGGGTATTTCCTGTCAAGGTCAGCCTTGGTTCAGGCTTTTGGTTCAGCGCCTTCACATCCCGGCCAACTGCTTGAGCAAATTCCTCTAAATTGCTCATAGCAATCACGCTTTCGCTGCGTTATATGTGGCTACCAGGTCAAGGTTGGCAAATTCGTCAATACGACGACCGAGGTCGGCCAATTTTTGAACGACTGCGCCTTCAGTATCGCCACTCATGCCTGCAATCATCGTAGCAATCTCTTTAAGAGTATCAAGATTTCAGGGACACCATCGCCCAAAATATCGTTCTTAACTGCGGTTTTAGCCTGCTCGATAGCCTGCATTAAAGTAGCGTTGTCAATTTTTGTATCGACCAACTGCTTCATCGCTTTGTTATCCGCTCCCACAGCAGAAGCGAATGCAATTAATTTACTTGTATCCATTGTTTCACACCTTTCCTAAATTGTAGTACATGAGTAAATCAGGGATTTCCTGACCCGCTCCAACTTCGCTAAGCTGTTTTTTTACTTCTTCAGCGATATCCAGCTCCTTAAGAGCATGGACTTCTTCTGTGACCAATTCTTTATCTGAAGCCACTATCTTGATGTGGGTTTCTTTGTCACTTGGGAAAATATACCCACCAACGCTAATCTCTAAGCGGTATTTCCCAATTGGCAAGATAGCGTCCAGATTAAAATTCACGCCTGAGTTTGTGACAGTTACCCTCTTCTTCCACTGGTACTTGCCCATGGTCAGACTAACGACCGCCACCTCCCCTTCAAGAGAGGGGACGGCTTGATAATCTTCGTCTAAGAGGACAAATCCAAAGGTGGAAGCCACATCACCCTGTTTGATGAGGTAACCGCCATCAACTTTGAGCAAGATTGGTCGTATTGAGATTACAGACCATTCTGCGCCCCTTTCTCATCTTCAACCAAGATGTCGTCTCTAATCTGCAACGCTTCAAAATTGTTGTACAAGTGATCAATGTAGCCGTTGCCACCCAAGGCTTTATAGCTATTATGCATGTTCTCTACTACATAGAACTCATCCTTGGTAGTAAATCCACGACGGATAGCCCTGCGAATATCACGATCAAGGCGCATTCTCATAGTTACAAGGTGCGCATCGTCGTGTAGTTTTAGCTTTGCTTGTACTTCGTCAATTTTGGCGTTGTTCTCGTCAGCAGTAATCTGGACATCTTTGATTTGTTTCTTGACTTCACTCAACTCTGAAATGATTTGGTCTGTCTGTTCCTTTGATTTCTTCGGTAACTTATAGCTAAACCAAGCTACGATGATTGGCGTAGCCACTGGTAAAACATTCATGAAGAAATGCTCAACGTGTTGTAAGACGTCCATAGTCACCTCCATTATTGGTTAGGCGCAACTGTTGTAGCAGAAGGCTCTGTTGCTGTAGGGGTTACGGTAGCTGTCGTAGAAACTGCAGCTGCTGGTGCGACAGTCGTAGGGGCATTTTGTTCTTTAGGCTCGTACTTCCATGCTGCGCCATATCCATCACGTTCAAGACGTCCATCACGAATAAAATCGCTTGCAGGCTCTCCATTATAAGTAAATTCACGGTTAAGTTGTACTAGAACCCTCTTACCTTCACCATCCAACTCAACGTGCTCTGGGTCTTCGATGGTAATCAAATCACCTGGCATATAGTGTTTACCTACTTCAGCTGATTGAATTAAATCAACTAAAACTTTATAAGCTGTTCCGTACTGAAGCAATTTTTCGGTTATCAACGTTAAAACTAATGCGTAGCTAACCTTACCGTAGTGGTCACTTTCAGTCTTGTTCTGTTGAACTGCTTGGTCTGTAGCAGTTTGCTTAACTTCGGCTTGTGCCAATTTCTGCTCAGCCTGCTCTAATTTAGCTTGAGTTTCTTGCAATTTAGCTTGCGCTTGCACGATAGCGCTTGTTGGGTCAATCTCTGTGCGGATATGATCTAGCACCGCTTGAATCAGCACTTCTTCATTATCATTCGTGCGATTACCTGGCAACTCCACACGCTCATAGCTGTAGCGTCCAGGTTCTTCTTTCTCAATCGTTACGATTGTGACATTCTTTTCCCCTTTTAGAATAGGGTTTCCTGTTAATTTGTAAGTCATGCGTTATTTCCTTTCATTTATCCTGAGTTTCTTCGAACAGTTCTTTAAGTGCTGGGTCGTATTCCAGCACTGCCTTAAAGGCCTGTAATTCGGCCAATGTTAGCGTATAGTGTGCATCTAAATGCGCACGTCCCAATTCGCCCTCAGCCAAGCGGTTAGCGAGCGACTCAGCGACTAACTTGTCGATTGTGTGATTATCCATGTAGTTTCTCCATTTCTTTAATTTTAAGGTCCAATTCTTGGACAGCTTTTAGCAAGTAGGGTACGAATTTCGAATAGTTGATAGACAGATAAGATGTCACTTCATCTGTTTCAATTGCTTCAGGTACTACCTTCTGGACTTCCTGTGCAATCAAACCAACCTCTTCATGCTTCTGGTTCTCGATGAAATCAAAAGAGACCATGTTCAATGCTTGAATTTTATTCAAGGCATTAACTGGACTCTCTTTAATATTTTCTTTCAAGCGCCTATCTGAACTCGAAGTAATACCAGCATAGCCTCTCCATTTTGCTGTAGTGATTTGATTCCACCAGACAACGGCATTCTCTCCTCCAGCTGGATTTGACCCAGCACCATAAATATCTGCATTTCCTGTCCAGATACCTTTGGTAGCATTAATCTTACTGTAGAAATTAACGTTTGTAGAGCCAGAGAAGTCAACTGTACCATAAAAACTAACTGTATTCTTACAATACATCTGCCCATCTGTGTCTACATGCCAAGAATTCGGACCTGCTTGGTTCCAGTTATCGCCCCAATTCGCCCAAAAGGCTGTCTTAGTACCGCGACCAGCACCATTCCCCATTCCAACCGAGAATTGGTTCACTCCAGAAATCCAGCGACCACCTCCGTTGTCAAACTGACCCAAGGTGAAACCTCCAATTTCGCCTTGATAGGCTTGTAAGAAGGTTGAACTAGACACGACTGATTCAATCTTGGTTGTGAAGATTTCCTTAGATGTCAGCTTGTCAATCAAGGCATCTCTAGCAGTCAGGTTCCGAATAAGTGCATCGTCTACGCTGATTTTATCGCCTGTGATGGCCCCGGCTTGGATGTTTTCAGCAGTCACAGAGGCAGCTGCTAACTTCCCAGCAGTCACCGCGCCGTCCACAATCATGTCAGATTTCACTCTGACTTTTGGAGCGATGATGTCAACGCCTTTCGAACTTGCGGAAATGGTAGAGGCTAACTGCTCACCAGTTAAAGTAGTAGAGCCGATAGTCACACCTTCCGATGTCACTTCAACCCTCGCGCTGTTAGCAGCGTCTCGCACTTCCTGCCTGATTTCTTTAGCAGTCTGAGCGATGGCGCTCTTGACATTCGTATCAAAGAACCGGGTCAGCGCCCCTTGATTATTCTGCTGAATTTTGCCCCATAGAGTGCTGTTCGGGTCTCTCAATTCCAGTTCAATAGAACGCATATCCTTGAAGAGGCCTGACAAAGTGCGTTGCATGACAGTAGGCTCCACGAAGCTAGTAGGGAAATCTCCCTGCTCCAGTTGGATATCCGTCAGCACCGTGTCACCCACACAGCCCATATGATGAAGTTTCAGCAGTTCGTCTCTCGTCCGTGGTTGAAATACCTTGTAATACCGTCCGTTATGCTCAAGAGCAGGCGAACGAACGTTTTGAATAGTAATATCCATGTGTTAGTCTCCTATTTTTCTATAGAATGGAATATCTATATAAGTGTATTCTTGAGGTTTATTTCCACCTAATGGAACCCAGTTGTAGTAACCGTAAAACATAATCGCTATTTTTCAAAAAGATAGTTTTTGTTGAAAAAGCTACCTTTTGATAGTACTGTTTTTTACGAATGGATATTTCAGTCCATATTCTCTTGATTTTTAAATAATAAATACCATTCACAAGAGTATTTAAATCATAATTATTTTTTTAAAAATAAACAGTAATAGTTTTTTTCATACTCGTTTTTTTACCATGAAACAAGAAAATGTCCCAACTAATTCAAAACGAACTTTCTCCCAAACAAGCCTATCACCCTACATACCGCTGGATGATTTCCTTGCCACCCACGTAAATTCCTTCTCTAGCCATAGTTACTCCTGCGCGTAAATGTCATAGATAGTATTACTATCCTTGTTAGGAATCGCGTCATATTGAGACCGTGTACCAGCCCAATATTTTTAAAAGCTTGCCCACCATTTTTGGTTGATGATGTTTTGACCAGGTGCACCATCGGCACCTCTAGGACCTGCTGGACCCGTTGCACCTCTAGCTCCTGCTGGCCCTCGCAAGCTATTTCGTTGTGTCTCTGTCAAGGTGTCAAATGTAGGACGATTCTCAAGAGCTGTAACCCTGCGCTTCAATTCATTGTCGTTGTAAGGCGTTGGGAAAATCTCTGGTACCAATCCCTTTAACAGATACATTAGTCCCGTTAACAGCTGTTACCTTCCAAAAAAACCTTGATTGACACTTGATGGGCTGTTCCAGTAATCTTCAATAATATCCCCAACCTTGATACCGTCAGGGTTCATGATGTTATCTGTTGTTATCGTAGCATTAATACCTACACCGCCTCCAGAGATATCACCTTTGGCAATGCGATAAGTTGGGATTTCAGCTTTTCTAGCATAGTCTGCCAAAGCACGCTCTGCTGCGGAACCTTCAAAACGCACAACACCGTCTGCGCCTCGTGGTCCTGTTTCCCCACGTTCGCCACGGTCTCCTTTTGGACCTGTCAAGTATTGCAAAGCTGAAAATCGGTCACGACCATTTCCGACCTTTACATTCCCTGTATCACTCTCAATGCCTAACTCGCCATCAAGTAATACTAGAGTGCTACTTGCCCAATCACTCGCTGGCATGCGCTTATGTTGAACCCTTACTGGGATTGTTTCCGTCATGTTCTACCTCCGTCAAAAATAAAAGTTGGACTCTCGTTCCAACTTCCGTCATATCTAGCATTTTGCCCATCAGCAACCGTCTTGTAGACTGGCGCTAGTTCAATCCGCCTTGTCTGATTGTCAATCGTCACAGACTGCTCTACGTTCTGATACCAGTCCCCTGAAAAAGGTCAGACGATAGGCACCGTAGTAGACTGCCAAGACCTGCTCCTCTTTCTGGATCAGGTCTTTGTCAATCGCTGGCATGACCGTATTAGCAGGCACCAAATGAACGTGTCCACCATAGAACGGATTCTTATTGACTACAACAGTCACATCTGTCTTGCCATAAGGTGTACAGGTAGCTGACCAACTGATAACGTATTTCTTACCAAGCTCAAAGCCCTCTCCGTTGTGACCGACCTCCACAAAATCCGTTCCATAACTGATTTTCTTAGCCGTGCCACCATTGAGACGGTTCTTGTTGTACTGAGTATTCCCGTCACCACCAATCAGGCTAGCATTGACCCTTGCAGTCTCACTGACCTGTTCCAGTTTCTTACTCAGTTCAGCGATTGAGTCCGCACCACTCATCAGTTCCTCACGGATACGCTTCACGAACTCAGGACGTTCTTTTTCCATTTCTTCGTGGATTTTAGCGCCCATTTCTTCGGCTTTAGCCTTGTACTGCTCGATGGCATCCGTGATAGCTTTATCACGCTTGGCAAATTCAGCATCAAACGCACGGTCAGCGTTGGCTATTTCCTTTTTCAAACGTTCTTCAAAAATCTTATGCAGATTTCGGCTTTCATTCAAAACGGCATCATTTACAATCCCACCTATCGCATTCGCAAGACTGGATTGGAATGTCCCAAAACCAATTGATTTCAGGCGTTTTGCCATTGGTGAATAGGTATATTTCGTAATTTTTTTACGAACATCAAGACCATACCATTCATGGTAGATGCTGACCACATCGAACATCCGAACTGCAACATCACTCTGGCCGACAACCGAGATTTCAAGATTATCTTCCAGCATGTCACACATACTCGTCCGAAAATACTGCTTACCGTATTCAATCAAGCTAGCTTGGTCTTTGACGTCCTGGTCATTGACCTCAACAACAGCTTCATAGATTTGGCTGTATTTTTCCCGAGTAAGGGCTATCAATCACTACCACATAGTCAACGTCAGGCGCCTTTTTCTCCCTCGCCTTTAACGGTCGTTTTTAAAGGTTATCCGAGTTTTCAGGGATTTGGTAGAGGTCTTATGCTGGTAGCTAGACAGGTTTTTCTTGTACATAAAAAGCGATTCATTTTCTGAACCGCCATTTTTCAACAAGCGTAAATTATAGCCATTTCGCACCATATCTCCGCCCCACTGACCAAGTATAGAGTGCTTGTCTTTAGCCAAGACCTCCATAGCATTCTTATCCTTAATGTTGAGCGTATGCCTATCATCAATGTCCGAGAAAAAAGAAAAGGGATTGGTTCTGGTAATACTACCAGCCAATGCACTCAATACCCTCGTCCCACTGGCACGATCCATATCTATAGAGCTGACGATGTAATTATTTAACAGACTGATAACCTGATTGGCATAGACTTGGATATATCCTTGTTGTTTTTCAATCTCAAAAATATAAAAATCCTGCTCGCCATGCAGGTCATCAGCTGTCAAAAAGGTTTCCTCTTTCAGCAATTCCCACTTGGGATCCGATGTAGGAAAACGAAAAGTCAGTTGATAAGTATTGTTCCGCTCCTGAACGATTTCGTCATTGTAGGCCTCATTTAAAGGCGTATTACCTTCAGTAAGATAAATCATAAGATATACCTCCAATTCGGCCGAACTGTGACCTTACGGACCGCACCAGTAAAGACCAGACCGTTATTACCAACTGCCAACTCAAAGAAGCCTCCACGTTTACGTAGCGTATTTTGAACCGCACCATCTGCGTTGTAGATATTTTGTTTCTTATGTCTACAATCAATGGTCACTTTTCGTCTAATGGTCAAGTGCATAGTTGTCCGTCCGATAGTCAAAGAAATATCTCCATCCCCTTCAATCTCAATCACAGGCTCGCTATACACAGAGCCTAGATTGTCGATATTTCCACTTGATGTGAAAATCAAAGGTTCGACTGATTTCTGATAGCGAAAGGGTTGCATGTTCAACTTAAGCTCTAGCTTCCAGGCATGCATCCCATGAGGGCTATAGGTTGCACCGATAAAATCCGCATAAAAGACAGAACCCAACTGGTAGCTAAACTCTAGCACATTGTCCTTAGGCTGAAATTTCTCCACGATAGTAGAAATATCCAGTAACTTAGGAATATAGAACGAAAAAAAGTCCGTTCATAACTCTCATAGCCACCATCCAGCACTCGATAACTTCCGTTTGCTCCGTAGAGGGTAGCATCTTCAGCCACCCTAGGTTTAGCTGCCTCCACCTGACCAAAATCCGTCACTACGCAGTGAGGGATAGTTGATGTGTTAAAACCATTGATGATCATATAAAACATTAAATTCCCTCCCTAGCGTAAATCGCACCTTGACGTTGGTAGACACTCATTGAAATTTTATCAGCGTCCAGGTAAGTATCTGACGGCTTTTCAAGGATAGCAGTAAGGATTTTCTCCATACTTACTCTCAGAATCGCTATCTCAGACACGACTTTATCGCTGTCTTTGCTGTTTATATCTCCTTTGGTTTGCACCACTATTTTAGCTTGCGCTTCCTCCATCTCACGAAGGAATTTAGCATCACTCGGAATGCCAACTCCTGCAGCATATTTAGGAACCCCCATCTCACGCATCAAGCGTTTCGTCTTATCTGCTCGTAAAACTTTAGCCCCTTTAGGAAGAGGAAGAAGAACATCCCTCCCCTCAGGAATAAAACTACGACCATCTGGAAGAGTGACTAATTCCTTGTAGGTACTATTGCGTTGGTCATTGACCATAGCAAGACCACCTGGATGGTAGTTGGTACCATGAGCATGGCGACTAGCAAAAAAACATTCGTAAAGAAATCACCAGTTACCCTAGTAATCCAAGTCCTAATGCCTGCAAGCACGCCAGACGCATTATCTTGAGCGTTGATTGTAACCGTTTTGTTTTGAATGCTATTAACGCCACTTTTCACCTCGCTGACAGTACTGGAAGTGCTATTCTTAGCAAGGATATCCACTGGATTGTATTGCTTAATGGCATTAATAGCCACACTCGTCTCATTTCTAACGCCTGCAGTCTGATCTTTCGCAAATAAATCAATTGGTTTTTTTCCTGCTTCGGAGAGTTAACACTCGCTTGAGCGCTTCCGACAGCAGCACTCGTATTGTCTACTGCATTTTAAAGATTTAGTCTCGACAGAGGCAAAATTCCAAGCTGTAATCTTATCGATGGATAACTGACCATTATTCAAAACATTTGTAGGATCTAATTTCAAATCTTTTTGTAAATGGAGTAGTTGCATTCAAGTCGTTAGCGTGTCGGTCGAACGAGCAACAGCCTTTCTGAAATTCTCATCCGTAGCCAGCAACTCTTTCTGCTTAGGAGTCAAGGCATCGTAGTTATAGAGCGCTTTGGAAGCTTCCTCAGCCTTATTCATCACATCTGTATTTTTCCAAAAAGCAGTTGCTTGACTTCCGCAGGCATACTGTTCCAGATTCTAAGATGGTTTTCACTATCAAAGATAGCTTGCAGTCCTGCTTGATTTTTGAACAATGAGTTGCTTTTCTTCCAGGGTCATAGTTGACCACTTACCAGACTCAACAAGAGCTTCAGCAATCATCACACGAGCGTTAGAGTTGATATTCGCATTTTTAACAATAAATTGCAATTGCTCCCAACCTTCAGCAGATTTAGTCCTTCCCCAATCACTTCTTTTTACATTGGATTTAATCTCAAAGTTGCCATTCTCATTAATATTACCAACAAGTAAAGACCAAGCATCATTCGCTTCTTTTTGTCTCTTTGTTCATTTCGCTAGTGTATTTAGCTAGAATACTGTGAGATTCTCCCATTTTTTTGAGAAGCTTCTGCTGCCTTTTTGACCGATTACTTCGTAAGACAAACCATATTCTTCCAGAACCTTTTTAGCTTCTTCCCAGTAGTTCCAGCTTTTGCCCAGTACGATCTTTTTACCTTAGCGTCAAGGTTTTTGCATAACCTGATAATACTTAGTGCCTAAAGGCTTCCATAGTTTGGTTATGATCTGTTTCAAGAGTTTGAAGTTTTTTTATTATAAGTCTCTCGATCAATGAGTTTACCTTCAAAGCATCTGTTTCAATTCGTCTTTTTGATGTTTTTATATAACTGATTTTTCTTCATCCAGAGCCTTCTTCAAAATATCTCTTGTGTGCTTTTAATTGCGTTTCATTTAAACTGCCAATCTCTTCATTCAGAGCCTGAAGCGCAGCCTTTTTGTTGTTCACCAGATAGTTCCATCATTGAAATTCTAGCTTTTATCATCTCTCTTTGATTATTCAAGATGATTTCTTTTTTTCTTCTTGAGAAAACTTGCTAGCGTCGCCATTGTGACGTTTGTAGATTTCACTGACCTGATTAGCCATTGAATCGGTATTTGAAACAACTTGGTCATTTCTTGCTTTCATTTTAGCGATTTCTTCATCGCTAATACCCCACTTTTTAGCCAGTTCTTCCATTCTCTGACTAGCTTTTTCAGCACCTGCAGCTACTTCTTCATGAAGTTTTCTAAAAGCCTCAGAAACTTTTTCAGCTATCACCAGCGTGGGTTTCCAAAGTTGGCTACTGCTGTGCTGGTATCATCTACAGTTTTTGGAACGTTCGTAGTTCTCCACGTTGGACATCATCTAAGGTTGAACCAAATTCCTCCGCCTTAATGCGCGCCTCGTCTTTCTTATGTCCTAGATAGACCAATCCTCCAGCTAGTAAAGCAGTACCACCCACAAGCAAACCAATCGGATTTGTCAAAGCCCCAATAGCTCCAGACAAGAGACCAGAACTAGATGCAGCAGCGCCAGCTCCTTCCCGCTAAAAACAGTAGCTTCACTTCCTACCTTAGCAAGACCGAGACCGCCCTTTAATAGTCCTCCTAATTTACCAGCATGTTTTATCAAGATACTAAGAGCCGTCGCCCCCATTGCCTAGAAAGTTCAACAAAGGATATCCTATAGCCAAAAAACCACCAATACCAACTGCCAAGCTCTGTACGGCTGGAGGAGCCTTACTTAGCCAGTCGATAAATTGGTTCACCTTATCAATCGTAGGAGTTAGTAAGGGTAATAATTTCTGACCAATGTTAATCTGTAGAACTTCCAAACTAGATTTAAAACGTTCCACTCCGTTTTTAGAAGACTTAGATAACTCATTTGCTAAATCCTTTGTATAAGTCGTCGCCCCCTTGGTTTCGTTAGCGAGATTACGCAACGCATCTCCACCTTGGTCAACCAAGATATTCATCGCTGTCTGAGCTTCTGTACCAAAGGCTGTAGCAATCAAGGCCGATTTCTGAGCATCTGTCATTCCTTCCGTATTCTTTTTGATACGATCCAAAATATCAGGTAGCTTAATTGCCCCACTACGAAATTCTTCTGCAGAAACCTAGTTTTTCCATTGCCTCAGCGTTTTGCTCGGATGGTTTCAAAAGCCTTGTCAAAGCTCCACGAAGAGCAGTACCGGCCTTTTCACCAGCGATACCATTGTTGGATAAAAGGCCAACAGCAGCGGCAGTCTCTTCCAAGTCCATACCAACGTTTTTAGCAACGGGACCAACATACTCCATTGCAGCCCCCATATCAGCGAAACCAGCTGCCGTTTTATTGGCTACAAAGGTTAAACTATTGGTTACTCTCTCTGTATCCTGAGTAGATAGCCCAAACTGTTGCAAGATATTCGTAGTGGCGTTCATCACCGTATTGAAGTCCTCACCAGATGCCTTAGCAGCATCTAGGATAGCAGGCATGGCTTCGATTGTCTGATTAGCATCAAAACCTTTCTTAATGATTTCTTGCATCCCTTCATTGATAGATGCAGTAGAAATCCCATACTGCTTCGCCCAATTTTTTGAACTCTCCCCCAATTTTTCAGTTGTTGCGCTCAACTCATTTGCGTTGGGAATCGTATCTGCTAACAGAGATTTGGTTGTGTTCATCTGGCTTTCAAAGTCAATCGCCTTCTTAGTAGAAAGCGTAAAACCAGCTAATAAAGCAGCAGATACAGGCTTCATTGCATCGCCCATAGCTCGCAATTTTTTTCCCCACCTTTAGCAAATTTTTTTCGCTCAAGGCATCCATCTTACCAGACCAACTATTTTTCACGCCCTACATCTTGTAAAAGCTTTTTTTCAACACCACGTAGCTGACCTTCCATTGCTGCTAACTTGGCATTCTCACGCTCAATATCGCAGCAGCCTTGTCAAACTTAGCTGTTCCAGGTTCAAGTTTGTCAAAACTTTTCTTCATCTCATCCAAAACTTTACGTTGTGAATCAATGGCTTGTCCTAAAGTATTGTATTTCGCTTGAAGTAAGCTAGCATTTTTTTCATTCCCCTTTAAAGTACTATCCAAAGAACGGACATTGTTTTGAAAGTACTTTACAGCGTTTTTGGCACCATTTAGAGTAGGACTGAACTTCGACACATCCAGCCCTAGCTCGATATACATCTGACCTAACGGCGTACCGCTTGCCATCTTGTTCTCCTTCCTATCTCCTCAGAGCAAAGAAAAAAGCCCTTACGGACTTTTCATCATTCTTTATAAAAATCATCCATTGCCAGGCTCATAAAAGCCCAGATAAACAAACCAAGAAATAGATAAGCATAGAGCGGCAAGGAAGCAAAGATAAAGGGGGATAATAAAATCATTCCCAAGGTATCTCCAAAATTTGTACAAATACAATACAAGCCAAAAGCAAGATAAAGGACAAAAATGGTAAACCAAAACCAATATCTTCGTCGCGCCTTTTCTTTTCGAGACATATCTTCCACCTCCCTTATATAGCTCTATTATATTCCTAAGCCTTCTATTTGTAAAGTCCTGACTTAGAGACTTTCTAAAAAATCTGCCAAGTCAAGCACTTCTTCTTGTTCACTCGTTTTCATACTTCCAAGAACACCCATCAAGTCCTCCCAGCTCGTATCCATCACATCGCGAATACTCATTCCATAAGGACCCTCTGTAACTTGCTTGATAAAACTATAAAAACGTTGGATAGCTTGTCCAGGTGCTAGCTCTTTCCCTTTGGGTCTACATCACCCACCAAGTGAGAATAGATTTCTGTAAAAAAATAGAAATAACTTTTTGCAAAATCTGTATGATCTAGTAATTGTTCTACTGTCACATCATCAAACAAACTAGCAATAAAGCCCAACTGCTTATCAAGCTTCTCTACCTCAGATAAATCACTTGTCAAGGATTCGTTCATGACCAAATAATCACGATAATCACGAGTTGTAATTTCCTTACTTGTCTTTAGGACATCTTCTCCCTTGTCATTTTTGATTGTAAATTTAACCTTAGCCATATACTTTCCTTTCTAAAAAAAGTAAAAAGAGCTTGCGCCCTCCTTCTACCCCGCAGCAACCATTTTTAAGCTGACCTTTGAACTTTTTGAGCTTCTCCTCATCCTTACCGATATATTTGATGTAATATAAATCTTTCGTTTCTGTATCATCACTTGCGATTGCTGCAAAACTCAAGTTATCATCTGGAAGTTCTTCTTGTTTGTCTTTAAGTGTTTCAAGCTCTTCAGCATCCATAGAAAACTGACCCTTGAAAAAAATCCTACTTGAGCTTGAGTTCCATTTGCAGTCTTAGATTCAAGCATTACTGCACAAAATGGAGAGACTGTTTCAGCACCAATTCCAATAATATCATCCTTGACCTGATGACCCAGAATTTTAGCTAGCACTGTAGAAGGAATATCAACTGCAGTCATTTCCATCTTCACATCTCCAACACCACGATTTGAAACATGGTAAGCAATATCGCTCCCATACGTTTTAACTGGATCACTTGCAAGACCAGAAATTTTAGCAGTACGAGTTGCACCCTCACCAGTTTTACCTTCGATTACGAAAAGGTTTTGTCCGAGCGTTGGAGTAGCGTTACCATCCAACACACGAATTGTCATACGTTTAAAACCAACTAATGCCATTTATAGCACCTCTTTCTTTCATTTAGTATTCTTCGTATAGAGCACTCCGACCTTTATAAGTCCGAGCGTCTACATAGCGTTTGATATCAGGAATCCATTGTTCCAGACCACCTTCAGTCTGATAAAATCCCTGATCTTCCATTATTTTTTCAATTCTTCCTTGGAGTTCTTTACACTCCACTCGATTAGTAGACTCTACATTAATTTGATAGAGAAAAGTCTTAGCCAAACTAGTATTGCTCCCATGAGCCGTCTGCATTGGAGGTCCGACAGGGATAATGACAATACTGGTCTCGTCATCTCCCAAGGTCTCAGGACGCTCAAAAGACTTGATACTAATAGCAGATAAAGACTCATCCTCTTCCAAAGCCTTGTAGAGTTCAGTTAATTTATCTTTAATCATTACAAAAACTCCTGTTTTAACTTCATGCCGACTTTGGACTTAAAGACCGGTTTACTCTCTTCGAAAAAGCGGCGCATGACTCCGAAACCACGAGGATGCCCATTCTTTGCATAGCCAAATTCATTTAAGTGAATAAGAGTCCAACGAGGACTTTTAAAACCTAATTTAACCATTGGAACACCACTAGCAGTACCAGTCACATTCCCATGAACGACCGCACCAACCGTCTTCCCAGTGTCAGCGTACACCGCCATAGCCCGTTTGAAAGTCGGCTCAAACTCTTCAACCGTCTCCTTCAAAGCCTTGTTGACCTTTCTACGAACTATCGGCTCTCCTAGTCGAGCCTCAATATTCCTCAAAATATCATCAAATCCTTTTTAGATTAGCTCCACTAGACATCACGACTACCTCCGATAATAACTATCAAAAAATCCCGATTATCATAATCAGGACGCACATCGATAACCTGCCATTTCTTGCCAACTAAACGGATATCACCCACTTCGACAAAATGCCGACCCTCAGGCTGATAATCTGTCAGAGGGTCACGAATCTTCAAAGTCATCTTAGCTTTCATCGCTTTTCCAGTCGCAATCTCAAAGTCTTTCATACTTGGAGAATAAATTTGACCCATCGTATAAAAAACCTTCTCGTAACTCATATCACGACCATCAACCCCCTCTTTAACCTTAGAAGTATAGAAAGTCAAGGGAGTTCTTAGGTCTCCATTTTGAGCCTCAGGCTTTTTATAGCGATAGCTTGGTCCCTCACTCTTGGTCATTTACACTCACTACTTCCATAAAGCTACTACTTCTGGATGTCTTTTCCAACTCAACATAGTCTGGTAAATGTTCCTTGAGCTCAGCAAACCGTTCTTCTGTCGCTTCAAAACTTTCTCCGACCTGCCTAACGACGCCCTCCTTGAGGTCATAAAATTCTTTTAATACCTTAATCATCACTATTCTCCATTTCTATCCTATTTAACGATAATGCTAAAATATCCGCTTTGAAATTTTCGTAAAAAAATTCAACTTGGTCATTATAGACATAGCGAGCACGTTCTAAAATGAGTTCCCTTATTTGATGATCGTGTATATTCCCACTTCCTACCAAGCGGGTAATAACCATTTGAGAACTTTCTAACATCCGTGAGAGATTCGCATCTTCTCCGCTATGAAAAATTCTCATCCGCTCCTTAAAAGGATTAAGGAGGGAATGAAATTTAACTTCAATCTCCATCCTTAGTCACCTTTTATTTCGCAATGTTCAGCGTCCACACAGCAGCAGTCTTTTCATCATGCGCTTTACCATAAGCAAATTGCTTAGCAGTGTAGAGATTCAAATCTTCCAAAGCATAGGTTTCGGTAAATCGTCCAAATTCAATCCCCCCGCCTACAAAGGCATCGTAGCGACCTTTGACAAATGTAGTCACCTTACCAGACTCTTGAGCAACCGACTCAACCAATATGAGGTTATAAGGCATAGCTGTTACATATACACCTTGAGCATTAAGAGACGTATATTGCTTCTTCACATCCCAAGCATCTGCAGGATTCACTACCATAACCAAATTACCTTCTACTGCAACAGGGAGTTGTATTGTCAGCTTTTGTAGAATGGTATTTATAAACCTCCGTCAACTCTTTTACTACAGTAGCAGAGTCTGCGAAAGTCAATGGTTTTTTTCTGAGCCTGTTTCTCAGCATAAGTTACTTTTTTTCACTTTCTGCAGTACCTGTAAGAGTACGAGATAGCCCGATAGGTTTATTGTCCCCATCACCATTCAAATAACCAGCTTCAAGAGCAGCTGCAAAAGGTTCTGTGATTTGAATAGATACATAAGACTGCAACCAAGCAGGACCAAACTTCTCAGAGTCTTTAGGGATTACAACAAAAGCAGTCAATTTAGACTGAATCGCTTCTTCTTCAGCAAACTCTTGTTTTAAGCTGACCTTGAATTTCAGCATTGATTTTACCCCAAACCGCTTGCCCTGTACGACTAGACTTGAGGAATTTTAAAGCGAATACCAGCATTACGCAAGCCGATGTGTTGAAGAAGTGGACGAGCTGCCACCATATCCTCAAAAAAATACGGTCAATTGTTTCCTGAGGGAACAATTTCTCAATTCCTTTTGGTGGAAGTTTCTCAATGTTGTTGAAAAAAATTCGCGAGCTTCAGCAGTCAACTTCGCATCGTATGGATTCATAGTTGCGATTTCTTCACGAGCAGCCTCTCTGGCGTCGTCTTTGCAACTTATCTGTCAATACCTCAATCATCTCATTATAGAGCTTATTTTTGCTCCTCCATAGGAGCACCAGTTTCTACCGCATTCATAAAGTTCTGACGAGCAGTTGTAAATTCATTACCAAGTTTCATCATTGTTTTTTATTTCCTTTCTTAAAATGGAAAACGACCCAACCCCACAGGTTCAGCCGTCTTATCTTCTTTTTTCTTATCTTCTGGGATAGATGAGTTATTATTCAACCTATCACGAACCAAGTCTGCCAATAGCTCCACATCTGGGATCATCGCAGATCGGATTTTTTCGATAAAATCACGAGGAATTACAGGTGTCTGACTAGCCACCAAGACAGGAGCTTCTTGACTTTCAAACATGACCTTATCTGCAAAACCATGCTTGACAGCAGAACGAGCATCAAACCACGTTTCACGCTCCATTAAATCCAGCAAATCATCTAAAGCTTTACCAGTCTTACCAATATAGGCATATGCGATAGACTTGTTAAATCCCTCTAACACACCAGCCTCATGTAAGAGTGCCTTATGGTCACCACGTACACCAGCAGATACATTATGAATCATAATTTGCGCCGTAGGACTAATTTCCACCTTATCACCAGCCATAGCAATAACACTCGCAGCGCTAGCAGCAATTCCCACGATTTTCACCGTCACATGTCCCTGATAAGCACGCAATGCCGTATAGATTTCACTTCCAGCATACACATCCCCACCGCCAGAATTGATGTGTACCTCCACATCTTCTCCCGTCGTCGGCAATACAATATCCTTAGGAGCAGTTGCGTCCATGTCTAGCCAGTCATAAAACCAGCGGTCATCATTGGATACAATCGCTCCCTTAATCTGAATGATTGTCATCCTCATTTTCTCCTTTCTCTATTTCGTTTTCGCCCTGATAGTTCTTGGTGATAAGGAAAGAATCCCCACCAGGAACAGCCTCAAGACCAAGTTCCAATCTCACCTCATTTCGAGTCATAGCCCCAGATGAGATGAGTTTATCTATGTTCTCAGCTAGAGCAAACTTATCCAGCCCCCCCTCGCCAAAAATCACAAATTTTTTCTGATTAGCGTATCCAGCCGAGCTCACGATAGCATGGTTTAGAGCGTCACCTACTTTTTTAACCAGCGATTCATAACAATAACTGTTAAACATCTTCTGACTATTAGACAAATCAGCCATATCTCCATGCATCAAAGCCGTCGGCAAACCTAATATATCCGCAACCTCATCATCAAATTGACGTCTCAATTTCTTCAATTCTTCAACTGATAAATTTGAAGTTCCTACCGTATTGGTCAACTCCGAATACTCCACGCCATCCATTGTCGGTACAATGGCAACCGTCTTAGACGTAAAGGACTTAAAAAGATTGTCCGCATATCTCTGCAGTTTCTTTCTCTTGTCATCGTCAAAGGTTCCATTCGCTTTTGTAGCTAGAACCCCACGAATTTGATTATTTCTAGCTAAAGCTTCCACCAGACGAGTATGCAGTTTTTCATAATCAGAAAACAAGTCAGATACATATTCTTGCAAGCGATTGTTATTATACTGGAGAAAGATGACATCACTCATAGCAAAGTTCCTCTGAAATGTATAATCCCTGACAGACACCATCTCAAACGTATCATCATACAGAGCATAACGCCTACGAGTAAAAGCATCAGCCACCAGTAACTGCTTATCATCAGACAAAACAATGAGTACTTCATTTTTCGTCAATAAGCGATAAATGACCTTCTGCCAGAACTCTGAGGCCGACTCGTTCTTATTGGGACGCACATTTAAAATATAATCCCAGTCTGACGCCACATGATGATTCTCCACCATGTACCGAAATTCCGACTTAGCAAAAATACGAGCCACAAACTCAGCAGACTTATCAATCGCTAAACTCTTCAATTGCAAGCACCCCAACATTCGTTCCAACTCTTCAAAAGTTAAAACCAACATCAGGCGCATCACGCTTAAATAAATTTAAGAATCCCCATGCTTCCCCTCCTTCCTCTTATTTTTTTGCCTACCACCCACCCAAAAATTTATTCTTTAGATTAAAAAAACTCCCAACTCATCTAACATATCGAGAAATTCCCCAACGTTAGACTCATGTACAAGCTCACGCTTATAGAGTGCAGCAATCAAGGCATGGAAACCATCCGTCTTTCTTCTGACGGGCTCTTTCTTCAAAAAACGCTTATTCCCATCCCTGTCCTCTTTGATGTAGGTATTATCCGTATACCAAATCATAGAGTTGTCATTCTCAAAGACAAACCGCTCATTGGCAAATCCATCTTCGATGATTGGCGCAACCTTGGATTGAATCGCCCCAGGATTACGCAAGAACTCATATTCAAAACCAGCGTCTTCCAAAAGAGGTTTTAACAAGTCCATTCTGAAACCATCTGCACATACAAGCTCAATCTGATAAAACCTACTCCATTCATTCAATTTTTCGACCAATAAACGAGGGTCAATACTAGGACCGTCCACAATCGTAAACAGACCTCTGTCTGCCCATTCCTGAATAGGGGCTTTCAGCTTAAAAGCTTTCAAAAATGCTTTACGAGCAAATGAATGTTGCTTCCAGATGAACTCATCACCATTCTTAAATAGCAAACCAACACTCGCAAAATCTCGAATACTAGCATAGTCAAACCCTGCAACACAAGACTTACCCAACAAGTTAATCCCAGGCGAACGTAAACAAGCAAGTAATTTTTCACGAGTCGTCACATCTTTCTCAAGGTCAGCTTCAGGAAGGTTCATCCTTTTAGTCATGAACTCCTGACGACCAGATGGCTCCAACTCAAGATCATCATAGTCCGCCTTGGTTCTAGCAAGCAACCTTTTAGCGTAAGGGGTGCTTTCATCCAGCATGGGATTTGCTTTTGGCCAATTCTTCATGTCATCCACCTCATCTGCACTGTCTAGCTTGCAGATAAAAGGAAAGAGCCTGAAATCATCAACCTCTCCATTCAAGATTTGCATAGACTTCTCTATCAGCTTGTCATAGAATCCCTCACGCACATACCCATTCGTACCGTTGTAGAAAGTCCGAGCATGAGCAATCTTACCAAGACCAGACCTTTGGACCTTAACGGCCTTATCATCTTCAAATTGGTGAATCTCATCAAACTCAAGACAACCATCACGAGCAGAGTCCATGGTCTTCGGATTATTCGTACGAAAAGAAAAGACCGAGTTGTTCGCTCGACCTGTGATAGACATTTTAGTTAGATAGAAATGGTCCTCAAGACCACGCCTTTGAATAGTCTCATAGACCTCCTCAAAGGAAACCTTACCCTGTTTCTCAGAGTTAGCAGTGATGGTCACATCATAATCTCTGATAGGATAGATAGGACTGATAAAAAACGAGGATCTAGCTGACATAAAACCATTCTTACCACCCCCACGAGAAAGTGTGTATAGATACTCGTCGAAGTGCGGCTCCCCGTCTTCCTTCCGAAAAAGAAAGATAAACGGGGTCAAGAAAAGCTGATACTTGGCCAGAGGGAAAAAATTCTTTTCCGCAAAACGAATGAACTTATCAATCAGGTCATTATCAAAATACAAATCATCACGAGGATAGATTTTCTCCTTGATGATTTTAAACAGCAACTTCCTTTCCTTGTTGACGACAATTTCTCCACTTTCGGCCATTTTGATGTAGTCATCAATCAGGGATGAGAAATCATAACAGATCACTTCCAGACGTAGGTTTCTCAACAGGAGAATTTTCAACCTCAAAATCAAACGATCGCTCAATTGCTAAAAGCTGATTACTTGTTGTGTTGATTTCCTTGATGAGAGAATTCGCTTTTTGGAATCTTTGTTGTCCATTGTGAACAGTGATGACCAATCCGTCTTCATGAAGTTTAGCTTTCAGCTCATAAAGCAGTCGGACAAGATAAAGATAGCGATTGACTTTTTCATACTGAATCGCATCCTTTTTCTAGGACTGAAATAACCAATTTTAGAAAGTAGCTGATTTTCTAATTCTTTTATATTTTTTTCCGAGTATTCTTCCATTACCCCCCACCCCCTTTAATTTTTTGTTAAAAATTTGGACAGTCGAGTGCAGACCGCTTACTGACATCTTTGAAAATTTCCGATTTTTTTGACCGGGGGGTGTTTAAGGTTTGTTCACCTAACCCCACCATTCATCTTTTCGGAAATTTCTGTCATTCTTATCAAAACGATCATGCCTCTTATTATGACATGCTTTGCACAGTGTTCTAAGATTATCTAAGTCAAGAGCGAACTCTGGATAGAACTCTAGCTCCTTGATGTGGTCAACTTCCAAGTTAGTAGTCGTGACCTTGCCTTCATCCCTGCACCATACACATTCGTAATGATCTCGTTTAAGTGCTTGCCTTCTTATGGTTCTCCACTCGCTGGAATTGTAAAATTGGTTTCGTTCTTCTCGAGTTGAAACTTCAATCATTTCCAACTACAATTTTTTTCCTAATGGTTTCTGTTTAGTGGTTCTTTTATTAAAAAGTCTTTTATTAATACCTTTCATAACTCATGCAATCTCCTTTGTTTTCACTCTCTCAATTCCTTGTTTTACATATTCTAGTGAACTCGCTACATGAGTTTTAACTCAGTTTTATCAAGCGTTTATCTTGCATGCGAGAAATGAAATCATCATAACCTCAAAACAATGAATTGATAGTAAAATAAAAAAATTAAAATCCCTGAAACTTCGTCATGGCTCTATCTTGTGAATCTTGGTTTTTGCCGATATACCGAAGTGAAATACTCTGGCTTGAGTGATTCAGTAGGTCCATTATCAGGGCGACATCCTTGGTTTGTTCGTACATGAATAAGCCAAAGGTTTTTCTCATCGAGTGAGTCGCTATATTTTCTAGACCAACTTCTTCAGCGGCTTTCTTGATGATCTTATAAGCTGTGTTAGGTTTTATGTGCTGGTGCTTTCCGTTTCGGCTTGGAAAGAGGAAGTCTTCATCTTTCTTGTCTTTGATGTACTGTCGCATAGCATTCTTGAATTTCTTTGGCATCTTTCGTTTGGTTGGCTTGTCTGTCTTTTCATCAACAATCTGAACGTGCCAGCCTTTAACGTGCTTTACTTTCAGTTTAACAATATCACCAATACGAAAACCCAGATTAACACCAGACAAGAAGAGCATGAGGTTACGTTGTCTATCTGACTCTTTGACTGCGCTATGCAACGTAAGCCATTTAATCATAAGCTGAACATCATCTCTATTTCTGATTGGTTCAACAACTACCACATATCCTCACCTCCTTTTTAATGCACAAAAAAAGCAGAGGTTTCCTCTCTGCTATTCTTCATGATACTAATTTACCACATTAAAATTATCATTTGCTATCATTCTTATCATACATTTTAGATAATTTTAGTAACGCTTTATGTTTTGCACGTTGGATAGTGGCAAGGCTACAATTTAGTTTTATTTGAACTTCTTTCCAAGATAATCCGTCAATGTACAATAATCGCATCACGATGTTTTCCACTGGATCATCGAGCGACTCAATCGCTTGAACGAGTTCGTCACGTTCGTGGTACATTTGTTTGATTTCTTTATATAGTTGTTCTGACTTGTCAATAATCAACACATTCAATTCTTCAGTTTGATTCTTGTTACTTTTTGATTTTGGCATGCTGTTGAACTGCTGCCCTCGTAAAATACCTGACTTCAAACTGATGATTTCTTGGTGCTTTGATTTAGCTTTGATATCGATATAAGGCAAAGCCTTCAATCTTTTTTTGATGTCTATTGCCAAATTTTACCTCCTGACATGTTTTTATTTTTACCAAATTGATAATTTTTACTCATGATTCGTGATTACACTGCCTACACCGTTAACAGTGACCCAGCCATGCTTCTCTCTGGCTTCTGCTTCTTTCATTCGGATAAGATTATCTGTGATTGAATCTGACTTAGCTTTGTTGGCCTTGGCTTCACCTTCTGCTTTGATGATACCTGCGTCTGCTTCTGCTTGAGCTTGAACTTTCTTGGTATCGGCTTCAACCTTAGCTTTTTCCTGTTCCTGCTTAGCTGTATCTATTTCCTTTTGTTTGACCGATTCATTTTTGATTGCTGCTTCAATCTCATCTCCTGCATCTTGGTCTGTGATGGTAAAGGATACAAACTCCAAATCGTAAGACTCAAATTTTTCTTTAAGAGCTTTATCAATCGCCTCATAAACTTCAGTACGCTTATTACCGAGAATATCGTAAATATCGTAATTTCCTGTTACAGATTCAATAGCACGCTGAACAGCAGGAGATACTACACTATTATTCACGTTTTCTAAGTCTGTGTAATTAGAGAAGACTGTCATGGCTTTTTCCTTATTGACACGGTATTTCACATCGATATTAGTATTTAACCATTGACCGTCTTTTGTCTGAGTAGTGATTTTCTCCATTGTTTTTGTTTGAACCGACGTAGATACGGTGTAGACTTTGTCAATAAATGGCATTTTTAAATGATATCCTGTTTGCAGGGTATTTTCTTGCACACCTCCAATTGCGCTAACTTTAACTCCAACTGTATTAGCTGGGATACGCTTCACGGCCGTGAGACGAAAAATACCAAGTGAAGCAACAGCTGCAACTGTAATGATACCGCCTTTAGCAAGTTTTGTAAGTTTCGTTTTTCCTGTTTCGTGATTGTATTGTGTAAACATTGTTTTTACTCCTTTTTTAAATTATTTTCCCATCAAAAACTAGTGTTATTGTACCTGTACCATCTTTGTGTTTAGATACTAAAGCACGACAATCTGAGCCTAATTCAATACCCTCAACTGTGATACTGCGCTTTATCCTGTCAACATTGATGATTGTTCCCATTAAAGTTTTAATTCTCATGCTCCATCTCCTCAATCAGCCAATCAAGGTTCTTGCGTGCTTTCTTCAGGTCTTCCAGACCGTTTTTCTTCTGATGCCGTAGTATATACTTCAAGCAGTTGCCCATATAGAAACCTTTCAGCTGTTCTGGTGTCATGAAGTTCCTTAAAGCATCGATAGATTCCATGCCGTATCTGCCTTGGTAATGGCTTGGTTTGTTTATGTTGTCAATTATTTCTGGGTTCATTCCTTATTCTCCAAAGCTCTCTGTTTTCGTAGATGTTGCCGATGATTTCTTTTGAATTAGCCACATTACATAATCGTTCAAAATTGTTGTATCTAATCAAGCTATTTACAAACATTCCTAAATCTTCTCTATATTCGATAATTCCGTTTAACAAACCATCTTTTGTACCCAAAACATCTTTCTCGTATATCTCCCGTAAATTTTTGTCAAACATCCCTGTGAAACGTCCTACTGATTCTATATTTACAGGACACCAAGAACCTATAGTAATGTATTGTTCGTTAGCTTCTACCACTTCGTTGATAATAAAGGCTCTTCCTCTACCTTCAATTAAATGTCCGTATTGCCATTCTCCTTTGCTTTTTTCGTCAATGGATAATCCTCTAAATTTTGGTATCATCCCAAATCCTCCTCTTTGACGAACGCGCCGTCAATCCAACGACCCTTGCGGTCTTTAATCTCTTGGTAAGCCAGTTCGAAACATTCTTCGAAATCATAACCGAGAGCATTGCTGATTGATTTTAGATAACCTATTGAATGCGCTAAATTATATCGACACATTTTCTTGTTGGTTAAATCCTTATTCAATTGAAAATTACTAATGTTAGCACTTAACCATTTAAAGGGAAGCATCACATCTTTATTTTCGATGAAACTTACTTCCTCAAAAATCTCCTGCACATCCTCTTTTATCAACAACGCCAGCCCGACAATCACAACTGCGCAATCTCCGATACTGTCCTTGGTCAGTTGCTCATTCTTCTTGAGATAGCCTGCGCATAACTCACCGAACTCCTCGCTGAGTTTCAAAGATTGTTTGTCCAGTCGTCCACCGCTTTCTAAATCACGGTCAATAAACCATTGTTTGACTTTCTCTATTGTGTTCATAATTTATCCTCATCTTCTATTCTTATCAAAGCTTTTTGATTTGGGAAATGTGTTTGGTGCCATTTTCTTGAATACATTTTTAAGGCGTCTAAGCTTATACCAGTATATTCACTTATCTCATATAGTGTTCCCATTGTGACAAATCTATCTCCTGAATACAAAGCCCAATCGTGATTCCATTTATCGTTAACTACCATTCAATTCCCCTTTCCGCTCTTTTTACTAAGCATTCGCTACAAATGCCATTTTGAAATACACAATCATAATCTAACTTGTCTTTCGAAAAGAAAACCTTTTTACAATCTTCACAATCTAACTTGTTGTCCATTTGTGTCTCTTTCTAAAGCCGTTCCTATTTTCTCGCTATAGTAACTCAAAATCTTGCTTTGGTTCATTTTTGTTTGTGTGATATTGTCTATAAAAAATTCCAAATCTGCACTCATTTCATCCAACAACTTAACAACTTTCAACTGATATTCCATATCAGGAATGTCAATCGTTATCTTGGACAATCTAGTTAGTGACAATCCTGGTTGATTATTCCCATCTGCACAACGTTCTATCTCTTCACGCTTCATCAACAGCCAATGAAATAAATATCGCTTATCTATCATTTCTTTTGGCTCAACTTTAAAGCTATCTCCATCTATCCAAAATGGATCTCGATGAAAATAAACAGCACCAACTGTGCCCTTACGAGTCAAGCGAATTGTGTTGCTCTCGCAATTGAATTTATCTGTCGTGCCTTTTGCTTTCATACCAGCACCATAGATGAAATAAGGCCCATCTGTTATTTTCGTTCTAGTACCTGAAATAAGCTCACAAACTTCTAGAAATCCGTGCGTTGTTATCTTATCTGGTCTCATTCGAATCCTACTGCAAAATTATAAGCCAATAAATAATCATCTAAGACCTTGTGGCATCTCGTTATGAAAGATTTTAAGTCAATATCTGCATTGAAAAATTGAATCAATACCAATTGACTAGCCAAATGTTTTTCAAGGTGGGCGATTGCCATTTGGTCTAGTTCTGCATTTACTTTGTCAATGTCTATTTCTTCTTTCTCTACTGGTTTTTTAGGTATTACCCAGTTGAAATCTGAATTTAATTTATCAGATTCTTGATATTCAATTTTTTGAGTTTTACAATCATAAATCTCTTTTGAAATTTCAGAATCATTTTTTCTTTATCAATTACTAAGAAAATCACATTGATAGAGGTGTCTTCAAATCCATTTTGAATCTCATTCAATTCAACAAGGTTATTTCCTATCAACTCTCTCATTTTCTTCTCAGACTGACGGTAAGCAATACCAGGAAACATGATATAGAATCCGTATCGTTTCGTGTAAGTTAGTGACTTCAACAGAAAAATATCATCAACAACACCAGATTTTTTCCACGGATATAATTCTTTAATAGCCTCTTGGTCTTCTTCTGGTAAATCTTTCAATTTTAAAGAATAAGGTGGATTCATTGCAATTGCATCCACTTGTATATCTGACTGGTATGTAAAGAAACTCTGATTATGTACGATTGCATAAGGGAAATTTGTCTTCAATGCTTCACAACTTTCCTGCTGAATTTCTACCGCATGAAAATCAGTCATACTAATAAACTGCTCCAACTGTCCAGATCCTGCAGCGCCATCAAAGACAGTTACATTCTCACCGCAATACTGCTTCACTTTCTTAGCTAAGTATTCACGTAACGACTTACCCGTCACATATTCAGCGAATTTATTGGCTTTCTCACGGTTATTATGCTCCACGAACGTCATAACAACACCTCATTTCCAACTTTCACCTTCTCATACACATCCTTCGTAACAATGAACACCCCGTAATCACGAATGGTAATCGTGTATAACTTGCCGTGTCGTCCTTTTTCAAGGACTTTACCGAATATATTAGCGCCTTGATTATCAGCTTTATAAACAACAATCGGACGCTTTGCTTCTAAATCTCGAATCCTGTTCATCTGCCAGACGTTCAGACCGACAGATAAGACAATCAGGATTGCTATGAATCGTTTCATTCTGTGACCTCCTCAATCTCAATTCCTGGGCAATCGAATACCCAGCCGAAGTTGGCTTCTTCTAGTTCTTTTTTTGTAAAACTTTCTTTGTATGCTAAAGAAAAAAATATTTTCCCAGTTCCATCTTTAGAAATGTAGTGTTTTGTCGCTCTAATCTTAACCAAATACCGCTTTTCTTCCTCGACCTCGTAGCCGTCAAGCCATGCACGGGCTACGGCTTCTTGGTTATTTTTATCCTCAAGCCATTTCTTAATTTCTTTGTCTCTAAACAGATAATCCATTACTTGAAGTAAACCCCAATCATCGGTTTTCTTGAAATAACCAATTTTTTTCGCCACAAACTGCGGAACTTTGACTGGTTCTGGTTCTTCTAGTTGTTCAAAGATTTCTTTAACATCTTCCCACCAAACTGCATATCCTTGAAAATTGCCAATTATTGTTTTTTTCGTTCTTCAAATTTCTCAATCAATTCCTGCTTATTCATCTTCCAACTCCATAATTTTTTTAATAACATTAAGTAAATCTTTGATATCAGAAATAGGTATCACATCTTCATACCAATCTTTAAAATAATCTGCTGTGACAAAGAATTCATCAAGCCCCAATACTGCTATCTCTAACTTCCCGTTAATACTAGCAATAGATAATGTACGCCCCTCTCTGATAGGTATATGAATATTATCTAAACTCATAATTCTGTGACCTTTCTATTCATCTTCCAACTCCTTTATTTCTACTCCTAATACAACAAGTTCTTGTTTCAGCGTTTCGATTCCTTTCTGGATAACTTCTGTAATCATATCTGACAATGTCGCATCTGCTTCAATTTTTTCCGAATAAATTCCATGAGCCGTACCAAGAATATAATTAACTTCTTTCTTTGTGATACTAAGTATACCCCAACAAATACGTTTAGTTTTTAGAAAGTATTCGTAATCATCAATCAATTGGTTGATTTCTCTAACTTTTTTTAAGTCTTTAAGCTTCATCTTCCAACTCCTTTATTCTCTTCTTCCAGTTTTTCACTTTCTTTTTAAGCAAGTCACGTTCCTCAGACCTGCTAAAAGCAAGCGATTTGACACACGGCTCAGATAGTTCAACTATCCTTGCCTCCGTCTGCTCGACCGTGCGTTTCAATACGTCTATCACGGTTTGTTTGCTATATTCCATGCTTTATCTAACCTGTTTTTAAAAAATCCAGCTCTTGCCCCTCATGGCTCAAAGACACAAGAGCTAGCAAATTCTTTATACGTCATTCGTCCAAGTCTGACGCATATTCTAGCTCGCTTTTAACGTGGTTCGCGGCACGTTGATTTTGTTGCTAAGTAATAGCAATCTACCGCACCATAATCAAACCTCACATCGTCTTTTCCGATGTGTTTCTTGAATTTTGGTCTGGTAATACCTGAGAACGCCCACTGATGGTCTTTCATATGCTCAATAAGATCATCGACAGTGTCAAACCTCCCAAGGTAAAACTTGCAGTGCCCGTTGTAGACGAAGTAAAGTTCTAACATCACTCCACCTCAACAGGATAAAAGTTCCCAAAGGAACCCCTCAAAGCCTTGCCAACCTGTAAGGCTGCCGCCCGAGAAACAAACCGCATGGCTTTCTTCTCCTCTGAACATGAAATATCCAAGCCAGTCACTCCGATAACCGAGGATCTCAGAAACGGCTTGTCCTCTCTTGTCCCATGTTTTAAAATAAACATCAGCCACCTCCGTTCTAAAAATATTGCTTTCGCTTGCTCGTTAAATCATTGAAAACCATCAAATGGTCTTTATCCACACCCTTCATCAGTCTGGACATGAAGGGTCTGCCATATCTTTTCTGAATATCAGCAGCAATCAAATTCGTGGTAATGATTGTATTTGAACGCTTATTCAGGATATTGTAGAGAATAGTAAATGACCATTCGCTATCCTTTTCCATTCCTAAATCATCCAAAACCAAAAACTTAGCACTAGCAATCTTATTGAGCAGAAACTCTTCCTGACTAAAATCAGCTTTAATCTTCATCAGTAAGTCAGTCACGTTGATAAAAATAGCAATCTCTTTCGTGTACTCAGATAAAGCTTTTACCATAGCAAAGGCTAAATGGCTCTTGCCTGTCCCAGGTTCTCCTTGTAACACGATATTGTTCCTAGCGCCCTCAGACCACTCACGACAAATTCGCCTTGCAAAAGCTAGCTTTTCTGCTTCTTTTTCAGTTGGTGTCTCAAAGTTGTCCAAAGTCGCATTTTTCAAAACCTCGTCATAAAGAGAAAACTTCTCAAGATAGTATTTCCTTTCTCGCTCATTCTCAGCATTAGCCAGTTCATTCACTCTTTCCTGATTTTCTTCATGAATCCGCTCAGATTCACACATTCGACATACAACAATCTCAGTCCTCAATATCTTTATCAAAGGTATGTTGTGCTTTTCGCAAAGCTCTTTCTGTTGTTCTGTATTTCTGTAATAAGATAAGGCAATTTCCTCAAACACATTGTCTACCATGACAGACGACCTCCGCATTCATGCCAGCTAGCCATTTCAGACAAACAAGAAACCACTTGATGAATTGGCTGGTTCGCTAAAAGAGTTTTCTTCTCGTAGCTTAACGGATAGTAGTCTATCTCGAATTGTTCAATTAGTTCTAATACCCCCATTCGTCCTTAGCCTCCTGTTCCAATGTTTTATCGTTTTGTTGTCCTGAGCGATTATAGTTCTTACCCTCTTTATATTTACGGTCGTTCTCATCCACCTGTTCAATCGTTGTGAAACCTTTCTTTTTCCAATTTTCAAGAATGCCTCTTAGATACTTAAAACTAGGTTGATGAACCTCCGAAGTTATCTCAATTGCACGGTTTAACATATCAAAATTCATTCCATCAATTCCTACATATTCAAGCAACTGTTGATGTTGTTTATCGTTGATTCGAATACCACTATGTTTCAAATTTTCAGAGAGGCTGGAACTAATCATCACCTTATTATTTATCTCTGTATCTTTCTCTATATCTATATCTATATCTCCGTTACACTTTGTTTCATCGGTGTTACATTGTAACGCCTGTTTGTTCTCTCGAAACTTGCGAACCCTTCTGGCAGTTGCTGTTTCACTACCTACCATCTCAGGAACTTGCTCTAAGAAATAGTCCCTGTCATTTTTTTCTAGTCAACAATCCTTTGCTTTCTAAAAAAATCAATGTAATTTTAATATCTTCAATATTTTCATCAATTACAAGAGCGATTTCTTCAGCTAGATTGTCAGCAAGTCCATCATAGTAAATATGCCCTCCGTCTTCCAAGCTAATTAACATCATTTTGAGGTAAATGATGGTATGTGTATCTCCACCAGCAATCTTACGAAGTAGTTTCATCTCCTTTGACTTAAAGAAGTCTTGGGCAAGCTGGATCCAGAAATACCGCTTGTTTTTTAACGCCATAATCTCACACCCCACTTCCTACGATTGGCACGGTACTTCATCCGCATATCCTCATAGATGTGCCTACCCTCTAACTCCATTTTTTTCAAGCTTTAGCAGCTTATTTTTTTAAGTGCCATATCACGATAGTCCTTAGCTAGTTTTTCATAATCCGTTAGGTATTCTTTGACTAGTAATAGATTTTTGTAATCATTTTCCCAAATCGTAATAAAATGTCTTGAAGCTGATTCCCTTCCTTTCAGTTCTTTAACAATCATAGTCAGGTTATCCAGCCATTCAATCAATTCTTCCATTTCCTGCCCTCCTCATTACAAAAATCTGATTGCAGACTGTTTCGGCTCTGGCAAAGCTAACGGCTCAGGACGCAATCCTTGAGGCGGTTCATTGTCGTAGGTAAAGCCCTTGAACTCTCTGCGGATGTTCTTGCGGATTTCTTGCCGTTCTGCCTCTCTACCACGTTCGTAAGCATGGTTATAGCCTTGAATAATTATAGACGCAAATTCTTGCTCTTCCCGTCTCTCTTCTTCCTCTCGTTGTTCTTGCATTTTGATGTAACGATAAGCTCCCACAAAAACAAGCAGCAAGCATCCAACACCTATTAACTGGTCTAAAATCGGTGGTTCAAACATTTTTCTATCTCCTTTATTTTGCTAACTGACTTTGAAACCGAAGTACATCGTTCATGTCATATAAATACTTACCGCCTTTAGCATTTTGCTGGTAGCGGAATTTCCCTGCGTCTCTGAAATCTTCAATTTTCTTGCGACCCCAACCTGTTTTCTCTTGGACATCTTTGATTGAAGCCCAGTTCGTACCTCTTGATACTCGTAATTTAGCTTCAGTCATAGCTTTCACATTCAACTGGACAAGTTCTTCCAGCAGTTCATTTTTGAAATCTTCTCCAAATAATTCCAAAGCCATTGGCATTTTCCTCTCTTTCATGTTATAATTCAGTTAGTTATTTTTGATTAGCGCCTGATTGCCGTCAGGTGCTTTTTTGTGTAGTTGTCAAAGAAAATGCTAATTTTTGAACTAGTTGCCATCATTTGATAGGATATCTGCTTCAAAACGAAACATATTCAGCTTATGAGCAAGTTCTTCAAGCTCATGAGCTTTTTTATTAAACATTTTGACAAGATCGTTAAATTGATCCAAATTCGTAACATTTACTTTTAACTTCAACGGTCATTGAATTTTTTTAGCCATTCTTCTTACCTCCTTCCTTTATCTATCATTATCAATACAAATGATATTACCAACGCTAATGTTTTTTTAGCTTTTAATTTTGTTGTCAGACTTTCAAAATCAATAGAAACACTATGTGGTCTTGAAAGTTTTTCTACTAACTCAGGGTCTACCTTCACAAAGGCAGACTCTTTTTTTCCACTATACGGATATCGTCTTGGTCTCATTTTCTTCCTCCCTACGCTTGACTAAAAGCGTTCAGTTCCATAATCTTCATCTTGGTATTAGTGCTTGGCTCCCACGTCATCCAGTAAGCAAGAGCGGCGTCCGCATGCTTCTTGGGTAGCAAGTCATAGCGACTGATATTAAAATGATCCTTGAAATCAATCTCAGCTTGTCTAAAAACTGACTGAGCGAAATTCTTATCCGCATAAGCTGGGCTATCAATACCACCCAGGCAAGCCACGACACGAGCCTTGCGCTTCTTCAGGAGCGACTGAGCATAGCTTGGATGAATCGGTTGCTCACTCTTGAGGTAGTCGATATCTTCCAGCATGCTATTCTGTTGCTCACGCAACTTCTTCTGACCAGTAAACAGAGCAATAAAGGCTTCCTCGTCCAAGTCCTCGCGGATAAATCCACCCTGCTTACGAATAGCTGGTAAAACCTCTGATGTCACCCAGCGCTTGAACTCTTTAGCCTGAGGCAACTTGCTGGATAAGATAAGAGAGTAGAGACCAGATTCGTTGATGATAATGGTATTTTGTATTCGTCCTAGATTGTCGGTGAGTCCGTATTTCACGGAGTCATCTTCATCAACGTGCCGAGAAATTGCGTCCAGAGGTTTAGCGTATCCCAAGATATCCGCTACATCCTTACCGACAAACCACGGCTCGTCATCAATTGTCAAAGTACGGACTTCCTGTCCGTGAAAGTTAAAAATTTCGTTCATAGTATTCCTTTCTAAATTTGGTATAATGAAAATAATAAAACGATTGGAGAAATATTATGTTTAGATTTCAATTACCTAATGCTAAAGATTGGTTTTATTTCTATGGTGTCTCTAAGAATGTCCACCCACTTGTAATGCTTAATCTACCTCATATAGCAAATAAGATTTTCCCTGATATTGTTGATAAGAAATTATATCTTGTTGATGCTGAAATCGTCGATGCACCGATGGTATTTGCAGATAATCACATCATTTTTTTATCAACCCAAGGTTCAGACCTCTATGCCAGAAACGTTTACCAAGTAGCTCATGAGTTGTGCCATTTTTACATCAATTCCAGTCCTAAGCAGCGGACGATGTTTTGGTTCGAGGAAGTGATTTGTGAAATGACAGCTCATTATTTTTTAGAAGAATATTCAAATCAAAACATATGGGATAAACATTCAAGGAGTGTGCCATATTTGCAATACAGTCAAGAAATCCTACTTGATATTGAAGTCTTCAATCACAAAAGATTAGTAAAATATCAATCCGACGAAATTATTTATCTTATCCAAAATTCTACAGACCGCCCTAAAAATAGATACTTAGCAACACTGCTACTCCCTATTTTTAGAGAGTTTCCGGCACTCTTTACAGAATTACCTAAATTAGCAAATCTGTATGGAATACCCGATTTTGAACTATTTTTAAACGCATGGCATGATGCTGTTGAGCGTGAAAATAAACCAGCCGTTCAAAAGATAATTGAAATTTTTTGTTAAACACCTAAATCCCCTATAATAAGCTCATTCACTGGCAAACCCACAGCAAGACGTTCGTCGTTGTTGAGCGCCCTTGGGCCAACAGCACCTTTTGCAGAGCCTATACCATAATCAACGATTCCTTTGCCAGCAGATAAAGCTCCAATGATCTCGTCTTTAATCTCTGCTTGTGGTTCTAAAATTTTTTCAATTTTATCCAACTTCTCAGCAATATATGTCACAGTCCTCAATATCTCATTGAGGGCTATTCTTTCTAATTCGTTCATTCCGTCCTCCTATTAGTGATTTTTTTATTAGCAATTCTATCCATTGTATCTAAAACAAGTTTTCGTAGCTCTTTTCTTGCTTGCCATTCCTCGTTGAAAAAAGTTTCAAGCATTTCAGTCAATCTATTCGAATATCCTCGCAGTAGCATTACCGTCACCAAAAATGAAGTAATAGCTGATACAATGACCACAGAAAGAAAAACTTCCATCTTTCCCTCCTACTCTAGCACCTTACTGCCGACTACCAATCGTTTAACGACAACGTCCATCTCCTTAAATTCGGCATTCTCTGCACAGTAGCGGACGCTCTCGCTGATGATGTGACAAATAGATACGCCGTACTCGTTCGCTAGCTCCGTAGCAATCTCCCAGGCATCTTTGTCAATCCGTGTTACTTTTTGCACTGCGTTGTTCATGTCCTACTCTCCTAACTCAACCCAAGTTTCGTCAATTCCTAAAACGTCACAAACTCGGTTTTTTAGTTTATTACTACCTTTACCATATTTCAATAAATCTGAAATGGTAGGTTTCTTCACCCCACAAGCACGGGCGAGATGTGTTTGTGTCATTCCTTCTGTATTCAATTTATCTTTAACAAGTTGAATCCATTTTTGATGTTGTTGGCTCATCCCTGACCTCCTTTTTTAAAAAAATTATCTAAAAAGTTAGCGAACTTCTTGACTTTTTTAAATAAATGATTTAAAATCAAAACATAGAGAAAAGACCTACTAAAAGTAAGTTTTACCTACAGTAAACGGACGCCAATCAGTTTCATTAGGCTTTTATTTTTTTAGTTGTCTTGTTCGCTAACTCTTTAGCTTACGAATATAATTCTAAATTATTTATTTAATTTTGTCAACAGTTTTAATCAAATAATTTAATTATTTTTTTCGTAATGCTTAGAAAGGTTGATAAAACAATGTTTCTGACATTTGAAAGAATAAAAAGAACTTGCAAATAAACAAGGACTTTCAATAAATGCATTAGAAGAAAAGCTTGGATATAGTAGAAATACACTCTACTCCCTAAAAAAACAAAAAGCTAGTACGGAAAGAATGCAAGAAATCGCTGATTATTTAAATGTATCTTTAGATTATTTGCTTGGTCGCACGGATAATCCTGCCATAGCTGGTGATTCAAAAAAATACACATGGCAAGAGAAAATTCTCAATGTTGAAGAAATGGCATCTAATGTCATGATGTTTGGTGGCCGAGAATTAACAGATGAAAAGAAGAAAATCATCCAGTCTATCATTGAAGGTTATCTCAAAGAAGCTGGTGATTAGAGGTACTGCTTAGTGACCGAAAAAGAAATTATAAGTCATTTTCAGGTTCACATTGTCGATTTTGACGGTGAGCTAATACCTGATGAACTTGGATTTTACGAAAAAGAAACCAATACAGCTTTCCTGTCTAACAAACTCAGCAAGAAAGAGAGAGTTAAAGTACTACTGCATGAACTCGGACACAAAGACCACACACGCTCAGAGTACCAGAACGCTCGCCTACGCTGTGAAAACGAAGCTGATAGGAATATGATCCATCATCTCGTAAAAGACGCACTAGAAAGCTTAGACGATCCCACAGAGTTTGATTACCTCAAATTCATGTCCTACTACAATCTAAAAACCATGACAAATGAAATCATGGTAAAAGAGGAATACTTTGCATTGATGGAGTGAAAGGAGACTCATATGTCTTACTCGTATGTTGCTTTAGATGTTGAAACTGCGAATGATTTTCGCGGTAGTGTTTGTTCTATTGGATTAGTAAAATTTAAAGATGGGAATATTGTTGATACATTTTACACCTTAATCAATCCAGAAGAAGAATTTGATGATTTCAATATTTTCATCCATGGCATTACTCCTGAAGATGTTCTTGATTCACCTACATTCCCAGAAGTAAGGGAGTCCATTGTTGATTTTATTGGTTCTGATATAGTTGTAGCCCACTTTGCACAGTTTGATATGGGTGCTCTTAAAGATGTATACCAAAAATACGAGCTGGATTTTGATAATATAGAATATATTTGTTCGTATCGATTAGCCAAGGTCGCTCTCCCTGGACAATTGAATTACAAACTAAAAAGACTAGCTAAAAATTTAAATATTGAGCTAGATCACCACAACGCTTTATCAGATGCACGAGCAAGTGGATTGATTTTAGAATACTTATTATCTACTAATTCATTTTCCGACCTCAACGCTTTTTTAAAAGAATATAGATACAATAAAACTGGCTTACTTGGTCAGTATGGATTCGAAAGAAAAAAAGGTTATCAATACCAGGAAAATCTTATCTATCAGCCAACAGAAGAAGAAAAAGCAGCAATGAACCCAGACCATTGCTTCTACGGTCTATACTTTTGCTTTACTGGAAAACTTGAGAGAATGACTAGGAAAGAAGCTAATAAAGCTGCTGCGTTAGTTGGTGGTATTCCTGAAAAAGGAGTGACTAAAAGCACTAATATATTAGTTGTAGGAGAGCAAGATTGGAGAGTTGTCGGCACAGATGGGTTAAGTAGTAAAATGAAAAAAGCTCAGACCCTATTAGAGAAAGGGCAGGATATTGAAATCATGACAGAAAATGATTTTATAAGATTACTTGAGGAATAATATATAATTATTTTCACTCTATGAAGACCCTAAGTAACTAATACTTCATACCAATTTAAAATTAAAGTCAAGGTGATCACATGTTATATTTCTCTACTAATATTACCGAAGAGGAAATCAAAGCACAAATAGGTCGGCATAAAAAAACAATTAGTAAGCTGGAAAATCAACGGACTTTGATAATCTCTCTAGTACTTCTGACGGCTATTTCTATCTTTTTAATCAATCTCATTGGGAACTTATTATTAACAATCTTCTCATTTATTATTTGTTTCTTAGTCTTACTCTCCTTGATTGCTAGCTATCCCAGACAATCTATTACCGATCATCTAGAGGATGAAATTGAAGAACTGAATAAACTATTATCTATTCGAGTAGAAAATAGATTAAAAACAAGAAGAGATTGATGAGAGAACTATTTATGATGTTGTTCTGAAAGTGAAAGGAATATCCTATCGCCAAGAAGCTTTCTCAGATTTATGTCAAGAACTCATAAGAGAATCAGATGATACCCCTTATTTAGGATATACTTCTAAAAGAAATTAAAGAGGAATTAATTTTTGAAGATAGATTTTATAAATACTTGCCTTTTTGAAATTCCAGATATAGAGTTTATCCCTGAATTTGATAATGAATTTGACCCTAACGCTGTTAAAATTGTGGTTCGTGGTTATCACTTAGGCTATGTCACCAAGTCAAAAAAATAGAAAAGTATTAAGATTAACAACAGATTCAAATAATGAAGTTATCAAAAATGCTGAAATTTATGGCGGTGAATATAAAGATATTAATCCGGATAATGGCAGACTTCGTACAGTTAAGGATTCATTCAAGATACGAATTAAGTTGAAAGTCTTAAAAAAATAAAAAAATCCCTACACTCTCCACCGCCAAACTTTGAGTGTGAGGATTCAACTTTCCATCAAGCAAGCACCGAGAAAATTATCGGACGCAATTAGCAAACGGATTATATTTGACAACTAAATAGAAATTTTGATAAAATACAGTTGGATTACCTAGATGAACTCATCTAGTGCAAAATGCGGCGGGTAGCTCCTGCCTCGGTCACAGCTGTACAATAATTGTGCAGCTTTTTTGATTACACAAACAAAAAAATCCCCACACTTAAATTTTGGTCGAGGAGAGTGTGAGGATCAGCTAGTATAGTAAAAGGCATTAAAAAGCCCTCTTTACTATACCCATTTTATCAAGAAATGAGGTGAAAAATCAATGGAAATAAAGTCTTATAAAAAAAGAAAAAAACGGCGAGACGGCTTATGGTTTCATAGTCTACGTTGGAAAAGAAAATGGAAAAAGTAAGTACGCTCGCAAAAAAGGGTTTGCTACAAAAGCAAAAGCAAGGGCAGCACTACTCCAACTTCAAGAAGATATAGAGAATGGAGAACAGAGTAGGAAAGAAATCACTGTCGAGGAAATCGCTAAAAGATGGCTCAAAGATTACTCTGAAACTGTCCAAGAGAGCACTTATATCAAGACCTCTAGGAATTTTAAGAATCACATTTATCCAGCTTTCGGCAAACGAAAGATAGCAACAATCACACCTCTTCAAATGCAAGAACAAGCCAACGAGTGGTCTAAGAAATTAGTCTATGATTGTAAGATGAAAGGTTTGATGAATAATGTTTTCAAATATGCAATCAGGCATGGCTACATTGAAACCAATCCCAGTTGATAGCGTGATTACATCAACAAGAAAGAAATCAGATATCAAGAGCGACTTTTACAACAAAGATGAACTTCAAAAGTTCTTAAAACTTGTTGCTAAAACAAAGGATCTAGAGAAGATAACTCTATTTCGCCTTCTAGCCTTCACAGGGGCTCGAAAAGGTGAGATTTTAGCTCTTGAATGGAAAGGACTGGACAGATAATACTCTGGACATAAATAAGGCTATTACAAGAGGTTTTGCAGGCGAAGAGATAGGCAACACCAAAACAGTCAGCAGTAATCGACTAATCAGTCTAGACAAAAAGACAAAAGGTATTTTTGAAAAAAATGGAAAAAAGCAAAAATCCAAATACCAAATACATTTTTTGAAAAATGAATTTAAAAAAACCAATTCCCAAGCACTCTTCCCAGAAAATGGCTTATCAAAAATTGTGGAAGGTAGCGACCTACGTCCGATTAAAAATCCACGGATTCAGACATACACATGCCAGTCTATGTTTCGATGCCGGTATGACCTTGAAACAAGTCCAACATCGCTTAGGGCATTCTGACTTGAAAACGACCATGAATATTTATACCCACATAACTAAGCAAGCAAAGGACGACATCGGAGAACGCTTTGCAAATTATATTGATTTTCTAGAACACGACAGACCCTCTGTTTGAAGAAGGTCTGTTTTAGGGATCTCTTTTTTTCGCAAAAAGAATACCAAAGGAATACCAAAGACAAAAATAAAAAACGTTGATTTAACAACGTTTTACCAAGGAATGCAAAAGAATGCAAAGGAATAATGGAGCCGGTGGGAGTCGAACCCACGTCCAAACACCTGCCAACATATTTGTCTACAACCATAGGTTATGTATTGTTTTAACAGTTCCTCGACACATAACTCAAGCCTAGGAACTGCGATTCTATTAATCTCTTATCAAACCGCTAGACAAGGATTGATCGTATCTCGCTAATAATAAGACCTGTCATTGAACACGAGCAATCCAAATCAGGTCACGTCTGCTGGTTTTTAGGCAGCTAAAGCGTAAGAAGTGTTATTTTTTGCAGTTATATTTAACTGGCATTTTTACATCTGCCGATGAGTCGCAAAATATGCCTCATAATGCCTGTCGAATCCGTAACGACCCCAAAAGACAATATAACCATTATATCCTATCTGTAAGAAAAATGCAAAACAAAATCAAAATGCTAAAAAGTTATTGACTTTATTGAGAATTGATAACTTTCTAATTCAGATTTCATATTTATTATTCAATAAAACTTGTTACTCATATCTGCTTAAACAATTTTTCATCCTCAAGCCACTTTTCTAAGACTTGATAAACTCCTCCTTGGCTGTTGGCTGGTGCTAGAGCAGTCGCCACAGCTTTGGCTTTATCATCACCATTTTCCATCGCATAGGCAATTCCAGCCATTTCAAGCATTTCAACATCATTTTCACTGTCACCAAAAGCCATGATTTGTTGGGGGTTCAAGTCCCAGCGCTTGAGTAATTCTTCCAAGCCCCATGCTTTATGAATTCCAGCTTGGAGGATATCAATACAACCATAGCCACTAGATACAGCCCGAACACGGCCATCAAAGAGGTCATTGATTTCTTCCAAGACCGAACTCAACCGTTCCTCACCAACAACCATACTCATCTTGAGCACACCACCAAAGAGGTCAGAGGTTAACTCATCCACAAAATGCATCCGTTGGTAGAATTTTTCAATCATTTCTGGAGTCATAAAACTTTCCAGATCTGTAAAAATCGTACCTTCCTTGACGAAACCACCCTTCATCCCCGTTACAACAAACTGATTTTGACACTCTCGACCCTTGAAATGAGTCAAAGCTTTGTCGACAATGACATCATCCCAAGTCTGGGCCTGAATCAGTTCATTGTTTTCAAAAATACGAGCACCATTAGCAACAACCAGAACCACTCGATCGACCAAGTGCTCCAGTAGTTGCCTCATGCGATGAATTTCATTGCCCGTCGCGATGACAAAACGAATACCCCTTTGATCCAACTGATCTAAAATCTTTTCCAAGCGTGGAATATCAAGCTGGCCTCTGGCATCCAGCAAGGTTCCATCCATATCTGTCGCAATTACTTTAATCGTCATTTACTTTCCTCTGGATCCAAGTTAGTCCCACTTCAATCCCACATGTTCGTTCATTTCTTTATAGGCTGTATCAATTCGTTCCTTAGTCGCTTCATCTAACTGGTCACGATGACTACCACCCTCGATAAAATCTTCTAAGATATAGGTTTGGTAAAGGAAAAGTGGATAACCTTCTGGAGAATAGGTTCCTTTCGGTGTACGGTTTACCCAAGAAGGATGCGCTTTAGCAGTTTCGATTGTCGTCTTACCTGCTTTTTTCTTAATGGTCACATCCATGAGAACACCACGCTCTGTCCACTTAGCATTCTCTTCATCTTGCATGGTTTCAATTCGTTGATTGGAAATGAAGTTCCCCATTGAATAGATAATGAGTTTCTTGTCTCCATCTTTTTCAACCGTTTCAGATGGTTCAACTACGTGAGGATGCCCTCCAAAGATAATATCCGCTCCCCAATCAATCATCTTGTGATAAAGAGCCTTTTGTTCTTCAGTTGGTTCCAAGCGATACTCCACACCCATCTGAGGCATGATAATGGTGATATCCGCTTCCTTCTCTGCTCGTTCAATTTCAGCCTTCATCTTGTCTTCATTTAGGTCTGAAAGATAGCGGTTATAGTCTTCTTGAGAAATACTTTGCTCAATTCCATTAAAACCATAAGAATAGGCTAAAAGTGCAACCTTGATACCGTTCACTTCCTTGATAACCAGTGGAGCTTGATCACGTGACTCATGCGTATACACTCCAATAGGTGTCATTCCTGCCTTTTCAATAGCATCTGCTGTTGAAACCACACCTTCTATTTGTGAATCTAGGATATGGTTATGCGCCAAGTCTAGCACTTGATAACCAGCATCCTTGATGGCATCCATGACTTCGCCAGGTGCATTAAAGAGAGGATAACCAGCCAAATAGTGGTCCTTATTTACAGTACCTTCAAAATCACCTATAATCAAATCTGCTTGTTTGAGCCATGGTTTCACATAATCAAAATTTTCATGAAAATCATAGGTTCCATCTTCTTTTAAAGCAGAACGATAGATGGGAATATGATAGAGGAGGTCCCCGTTGGCCATAATTCTAGCAGTTTTTTCCTCTTCCTGATCTTTAGCATTTTGATTCGTCTTATTTGCTTCTTGAGAAATGGCATCCTTTTTTTGACTGGTCAAGGGGATTCCTTGGAAACTTTCAAACAACAAGACCAAGCCCATTGATAAAGCAACTGCTAGCAAGAGTATCGCCACAAATCCCTTATTACTCCACTTGCGATAACTCCTAAAAAAGTTTACAAAAGCCTCTCATAAAACGAAAAACTGGTCCACGTTTATGTCTATCTTGTCTTCTTTGCATCTTTCATTCTCCCTACTTTCTAATGCAAGCCTTTTCTTTTTATTATATCACAGATAAGTAATTCTTTCACAATTGAATCGAACCTACTAGGCATTTTCTATAAAAGCTCGATGCCGTAATGCTTTCAATCCTTGTCATTTTGTGATATCATGTAGAGGTAATGAAAGGAGAGAAAATGTCTGCTATAGAACGTATTACAAAAGCTGCTCACTTAATTGATATGAACGATATTATCCGCGAGGGAATCCTACTCTACGCGCAGTTGCTGAGGAAGTCACTTTCCCCTTATCTGATCAGGAAATCATCCTTGGCGAAAAGATGATGCAATTCCTCAAACATTCCCAAGATCCTGTCATGGCTGAAAAAATGGGGCTCCGCGGTGGTGTTGGACTTGCTGCTCCCCAGTTAGATATCTCAAAACGCATTATCGCTGTTTTGGTGCCTAATATTGTCGAAGAAGGCGAAACTCCAGAGGAAGCCTACGACTTGCAAGCCATTATGTACAATCCAAAAATCGTCTCTCACTCTGTTCAAGACGCTGCTCTTGGCGAAGGAGAAGGTTGCCTGTCTGTTGACCGCAACGTGCCTGGCTATGTAGTTCGCCATGCCCGCGTTACTGTTGACTACTTTGACAAGGATGGAGAAAAACACCGTATCAAACTCAAAGGCTACAACTCCATCGTTGTTCAGCATGAAATTGACCACATCAACGGTATCATGTTTTACGATCGTATCAATGAAAAAGACCCATTTGCAGTTAAAGATGGTTTACTGATTCTAGAATAAAGAAAATCCCGTTGCAAGACGGGGTTTTGTGTTATAATAGAGGCATGAAAACAAATGATATTGTCTATGGCGTCCACGCCGTTACCGAAGCCCTCCTTGCAAACACTGGAAACAAACTCTACCTCCAAGAAGATCTCCGAGGTAAGAATGTTGAGAAAGTCAAAGGAACTGGCTACAGAAAAGAAGGTGTCCATTTCTTGGACCTCAAAAAAATCCCTCTCTGAGATGACTGAAGGTGCTGTTCACCAAGGTTTTTGTTCTACGAGTATCTGAATTTGCCTATAGCGAGCTGGATCACATTCTTGCCAAAAACGCGTCAAGAAGAAAATCCACTTTGCTATTGATTCTGGATGGGCTTAACTGACCCCTCACAACCTAGGCTCCATCTTAAGAACCGCTGATGCGACCAATGTTTCAGGTGTCATCATTCCCAAGCACCGTGCTGTCGGAGTTACTCCTGTCGTTGCCAAAACAGCCACAGGTGCTATTGAGCACGTTCCGATCGCTCGAGTGACCAATCTGAGCCAAACTCTGGACAAACTCAAGGATGAAGGATTCTGGACCTTTGGAACAGATATGAATGGGTACTCCTTGCCACAAGTGGAATACAAAAGGGAAAAATCGCCCTCATCATCGGAAATGAAGGAAAAAGGCATCTCTAGCAACATCAAAAAAAACAGGTCGATGAAATGATTACCATTCCTATGAATGGACATGTTCAAAAGCCTCAATGCCAGTGTTGCTGCAGCCATTCTCATGTACAGTTTTCCGAAATAGACTATAAAAAGTTTCAGTCATCTGATGAAACTTTTTTTATGATTACTCAATGAAAATCAAAAAGCAAAACAGAGTTATCGACAGCTCAAAAAACTCTGAGTTGTTGCTGAAGTCAGCTAAAAACACTTTTTTGAGGTTTGATAATAACGAATTACCTAGTAATCAAAGAAACGTTTTTTTGAGTTTTTTTGAAATTATTAACTATGTTCGGTGATAAACTTATAAGCTTCTTGACCAGCGATAGCTCCATCTCCAACTGCTGTTGTTACTTGGCGAAGGTCTTTCAAGCGAACATCTCCAACTGCAAAAATACCGTCAACTGCAGTTTTCATGTGGTTATCTGTCACAATCCAGCCAGCCTGATTTTGGATATTCAATCCTTTAACAAAATCGCTAAGAGGGTCCAAACCAACATAGATAAAGACGCCACCGAAGGCTTGTTCTGTCACTTGACCTGTTTTCACATTTTCAAAAACGACAGATTCTACTCGGTTTTCACCCTTGATTTCCTTCACTACAGAATCCCAGATAAAGCTGATTTTCTCATTCGCAAAGGCGCGGTCTTGTAAAACTTTTTGAGCACGAAGTTGATCACGACGGTGAACAATGGTAACAGTCTTTGCAAAACGAGTCAAGAAGAGGGCTTCTTCAACAGCTGAATCTCCACCACCAACTACCAACAAATCTTGGTCACGGAAGAAAGCACCATCACACACGGCACAGTAAGAAACACCACGACTGTTCAGTTCTTCTTCTCCAGGTACTCCCAAAGGACGGTGTTTAGATCCAGTCGCTACGATAACTGTACGAGTTTCATACGTTTGGTCATCAGTAATCACTTTCTTAAAATCACCATGGTCTTCGACATTTTCAACATAACCATAAATGTGCTCAACACCAAGATTTTCAAGCGGTTCAAACATCTTTTCTGCCAATTCTGGCCCACTAATATTAGCGTATCCTGGGTAATTTTCAATATCAGATGTATTATTCATCTGACCACCTGGCAGACCACCTTCAATAAGAGCAACTTTCAGATTGCTTCGAGCAGCATACAAGGCCGCAGTCATCCCTGCAGGTCCAGCACCGATAATAATAGTATCGTACATATAGATTCCTTCTTTCTTGTTGTAACTATCTTTATTCTAACTCTTTCTTGTCAATCAAGCAAGGATTATGCTTTGAAAACAAGAATTAAACTCATAACCGCAAAGGATAATACTGGAACAACCAAGACCCCAATCATAATCATATCATAGAGATGGGCTTGGCGAGCCTTGGCTGTCTTATCAACTCCCGACATGGCTCTCAGTCCAATCCAAATCCCTAAAAAAATCAGGACGAGGATGGTGGTCAAGATCAAACTCTCGAAATATAAAGAAAATAGTTGCAGTAGCATGATTTCTCTCATTTCTATCTTTTTTAAAGAGTAAACTCAGCTAGTCCAACTAACTGAGTTTTCCTTTATCTATTATATCAAATATAAGTCCGTTTGTAACTAGCGAAGAATTCTTTTGTCCGCTCTTCTTTCGGATGGTGGATAATCTCATCTGGTGTTCCAGACTCAATGATTTTCCCCTTATCTAAGAAGAGAATCTTATCAGCCACTTGGGCTACAAAGGACATATCATGACTAACCAAAATCATGGTTTGACCTGACTTAGCAGCATCTGCAATAGATTTTTCTACTTCACCAACCAATTCTGGGTCAAGAGCTGAAGTTGGTTCGTCTAAAAGCAAGACATCTGGTTTCATAGCAAGCGCACGCGCTAAAGCAACCCGTTGCTTTTGTCCACCTGATAAATGTCGAGGGTAATGGTTTTCACGGTCAGAAAGCCCAACCTTAGCCAACTCTTCCTTGGCAATCTTAGTTGCTTCTTGGTCAGATAATTTCTTGACAACAACCAAGCCTTCTTTTCACATTATCAAGTGCTGTTCGGCGTTCAAACAAATTAAACTGTTGGAAAACCATAGACAGCTTACGGCGTAGGGCAAGGATTTCTTCTTGAGTGATTTTAGAAAAATCAACTGAGAAATCATCAATCTGAATAGAGCCACTGTCAGGTGTTTCAAGATAATTGAGACTACGAAGAAAAGTTGATTTTCCAGCTCCTGAAGAACCAATCAAGGCTACAACTTCCCCTTTTTGAATATCCAAGTCCAGATGATCCAAGACAGTCTGTCCTGAAAAGGATTTGCTTAAATTCGAAATCTTAATCATTAACGAAGGTCTCCTTTCACATCTGTTTGCACTGTATCGGGTGCAGAAATAGCCATTTTTCTCTCGATGAAACGACCGAGGCTTTCAATTCCGATATTGACTACCCAATAAACAAGGGCAACGGAGATAAAGCGTTCAAAATAGCGGTAATCAGCTCCACCCAAAATCTGAGCTTGGGCAAAGACTTCCACAACACCCGCACTGAAGGCTAGAGAAGTCCCTTTGGTCAAGCCGATTAGGGAATTGATTAAGGTTGGAGTCGCCACAACTGCTGCATTTGGAATAATCACTCGACGATAAACTTGTGCTCGGGTCATCCCCAGACTGCGTGCCGCCTCAATCTCACCAGGATTGACTGAGAGAATGGCTGCACGAATGGTTTCACTAGCATAAGCTGCCTCATTAAAGGCAAAGGCGACAATCGCAAAAAGCAGCCGCTGGAATCGCATTGATATTGAGACCAGTTCCCCATTGCTGATTGAGAGCTTTCAAAGCCAAAGGAATTCCGTAGTAGGTCAACATGAGTTGCACCAAAATCGGTGTCCCTTTTAAGAAACTAACAAAGAAGGCCTGCAAAGGGATATAAAATCTTGACACGATTGATTTTCACAATGGCAAAAAGAAGTGCCAAAACCAAGCCAAAAAGGGCACCACCAATTGTCAACATAATCGTTGTTGGAAGTTGTTGGACAATTCTTGGAATTCCATCAAAGACCGAACGCAAGCTAAAAAGCTTGCCATCCGGAATCAATTGCATCAAGTTTTGGTACCAATCTGATGCTAAAATCGTTGTAACATTCATAAAAACATCCTCTCCTGATAATGATTCATTCTACCATACTTCTGCCGTCAATGAAATTATTTGCTACGGTCAGATACAGACTTTGTCTACCTACTAGTTTATCATACTTTGAAACAGGGAGGTTATATATTTTATCTATCAAAGAGATAGATAAAAACTATTTCAATCCCAATTCTTCATAAGCTTTTCGATAACCGATTTGCTTAACAGTTCCATTTTCTACTAAAATTGGTCGTTTTAACAACATACCGTCACTTGCTAGCAACTCAGCCGCTTCTTGGTTTGACAGACTTCCTACCTTATCTTTCAGCCCCTAATTCACGGTATTTGATTCCACTGGTGTTGAAAAATTGCTTCAACTCAAAACCCGAGGTTTCTAGCCAGTTTAAAATGACTTCTTGGCTAGGTGTTTCTTCAACGATGTGAACAGCTTTATAGTCCACACCGAGTTGGATTTAATTCTTGTTTTGCTTTTTTACAAGTTGAACATTTTGGATATTCGATAAATTCTAACATGTCTTTCACTTTCTATTTTATATCTTTAAAATCTGCGTCTTCATGCTCCAAGAGCCAAGCTTTCTTTTCCACTCCTGCAGCATACCCTGTCAGACGCTTGCCTGCTCCCTAGCACACGATGACAAGGTACTAGGATAGACCAAGGATTGCGTCCCACTGCTCCACCAATTGCTTGAGCAGAAGCCACTTGCAGGTCTTGGGCTATTTGTCCATAGGTCACTGTCTGACCATAAGGAATTTCCCTGTAAATAGGACCAAACTCGCTTTTCAAAATCCGTTCCGATTGGAGCCAAGGGCAAGTTGGATAAATCCTGAGACTTGCCTTTAAAGTAAGCATCTAAGCAAGCAATAACTGGGTCTAAAATGGGATGACTAACAACTGCTTCTATCGTCTCATCTCCTAGTCCCTCTCAAAATGCTTCTGCTCCTGCACCCAAATGCCATACAGATATTGCTCGTCGGCAACCAAAGACAAGGTTCCTATTGGCGAAGAGTAGAGCATTTTTGCGTACTTCTTTTGCATTATTTCTTCAATTTTTGATAGGCCAAGCGTTCGCCATCAACTGGAACCTTACCAACCTGTTTAAAACCAAGTTTTTCAAAAATATGCTGCATGGCCTTGTTTGCAACATGCGTATCTGAGCGAAAATCTAGATAATCAAAACCTTCAATCAAGCCCTCTAAGAAAGGTTTGAGCAACTCCCCTGTCCCTGCACATCTGCTGCCACAGCAATACGGTGAAAGACTAGGTACTCTGACTCTCCAGCTTGCCATTTTCCTTCATAAATGGCTTCATAGGCTGCCTCTGGACTCTTGGTCACAGCTGCATAAGCTAGTAGTTCTCCCTCTTCCAAGGCTACATAGGCTTGACCTGAGATAATATCTTCAATAATAATATCAGCATTTGGATAACCATTTTGCCACTGGTCACTACCAGCATCTGCTAAACATTTTTTAGCATCCTCCATCACCTGCATGATGGCATCTACTTCATTTGGAAAAGCTAAACGAATCTCCATCTTTTCTCCTCATTTCTGACTAGTTTCTCCCATCATAGCATAATTTAAGTCTTTCTACAAGCAGTTAAAACTTGACTTTTCTGTTTTTATTAGTTTTATAATCTAGTTATTAAAAACTAGATAAAAAGGAGTTGAAAATGAAAACTAGCTTTTTCCTACCCAAAATGGGCAGAAATTCCAAACATTGACCTCTATCTGGACCAGGTTTTGCTCTATGTCAATCAGGTCTGCGCCCCTATCTCTCCTGATAAAAGACAAAAGGGCCTGACAGCATCTATGGTCAATAATTATGTCAAACATGGTTACCTGACAAAGCCTGACAAGAAAAAATACCAACGCCAACAGATTGCCCGTTTGATTGCTATCACAACCCTCAAGTCTGTATTTTCTATTCAAGAAATAGCTCAGACACTTAATACTCTACAAAGTCAAGCAAGTTCAGACCAACTCTACGATGCTTTTGTAAACTACATGAACCAAGGAATTGATCCAGCTAACCCCATTATCCAAACCAGCTGCCAAACCGTTAAACTCTATCATCAAACTCTAGCCTTAATCCATCATACTGAAGAGGAGGTAATCCAATGAATACTAGCTTAAAACTCAGCAAACAACTCAGTTTTGGAGAGGAGATTGCTAATAGCGTGACCCATGCCGTAGGGTGCAGTCATCATGCTCATCTTACTCCCCTATTTCATCCACCTATAGTTATGAGGCACACGGATTTTTATCATCTATCGGCGTTTCCATTTTCGTTATTAGTCTCTTTCTCATGTTTCTATCATCCACCATTTACCACTCTATGGCCTATGGTTCGACCCACAAATATGTCTTGAGAATCATTGACCATTCTATGATTTATGTTGCCATTGCTGGCTCTTACACGCCCGTCGTATTGACCTTGATGAATAACTGGTTTGGCTATCTGATTATTGCCATCCAATGGGGAACGACCATCTTTGGTATTCTCTATAAAATCTTTGCTAAAAAGGTCAATGAGAAATTTAGCCTTGCTCTTTACCTGATTATGGGCTGGTTGGTTCTAGCTATCATTCCTGCCATTATCAGTCAAACGACACCCAATTTTCTGGAGTCTCATGGTAACTGGCGGACTCTGTTATACAGTTGGGGCTGGATTTTATGCCAAGAAAAAGCCTTACTTCCACATGATTTGGCATCTTTTTATCCTTGCTGCATCTGCCCTCCAATACATTGCCATTGTTTATTACATGTAAAACTCCAAGCAGGCAGAGCCTGCTAACTCATGACAGAAAACGAAGTTTATCTTATAATCAAGATGAACAATACCAATCCGTGGTCTTTAATAGGGCTTTTCCTAGCCTGTATCAAAAACTGGATGAACAAGAGTCATGAGATAACTCGAATATGCCTTGAGCATGAAAATATCTTACTAGTAGCCTCTTGTTCTATTGTTCAAATAGTTAACAGGAGGTTTTTATAATGGAAATCATGATTGAAACGTGTTGTGGTATTGATGTCCACCAAAAATCCATTGTTTGTTGTATTCTAGATGGTCCACTAGATACCAATAAACCAAAGAAAATTCAGAAGAAATTTGGGACAACTACTGTAGCTCTTCACAATGCCTTAGATTGGGTGGTATAAAACCACGTCACACATGTCTTTTTTGAAAGTACTGGGCAATATTGGCTCCCTCTCTTTAATATCTTTTCAGATTCTAATCTCGTCTTAGTACTTGCCAATCCTCAACATATCAAGAATGTGCCTGGTCGAAAAACAGACATGAAGGACGCCGAATGGATTGCTCAACTCGGCCGTTGCGGACTGATTAAATCTTCCTATATCCCTGCCCCTGAAGTAGTACAGCTTCGTTTATTGACACGTCGCATGCGTTCTTACAAGCAGCGTCAAATTCAAGTTAAAATGAAATTCACAATCTCTTACAACGGACCAATATCAAGCTAACCAGTTATCTTTCTGATATTTTTTTCTAAGACAGGACAAGCACTTTTTAAAAATTATTCATTAACGGAGAAACAATTGATGTAGAATCTGTTATCCCTTGTATCCAAAAAGCGAGTGAAAGCAAGTCCAGAAGAACTCGTGGAAGTGATGGAAGGAAAGTTGTCACTAGAAGACCGCTTTCTCTTAGACCAGAGCTTAGAGGAATGCCAGATGTATCAGGAACTCATTGAAAAATTGATCGATGAGATTCAACACTACATCGAAAAGGAGTTCCCCTGAGGAAAATAGGATACTTCAAACCATTCCTGATATGAATGAAAACTGTGCTGCCACTATTCTAGCTGAGATTGGACCAACTGTTACAGCCTTTCCATCCGATGCACACTTAGCATCCTGGGCTGGACTATGCCCAGGATCTTATGAAAGTGCTGGTATTAAAAAATCCTCACACATCACGCAAGGAAATCGCTATATCAAACAGGCTTTGATCATGTCGGGATTAATTGCAGCACATTCTAAGGATCCAGCTTTTTCTTCTTTTTACAATCGAATTTCCCAAAGAGGAAGCAAGATGAAGGCGATTATTGCTTGTGCTCATAAGATTCTCAGAATCATTTACAAACTACTCTCCACCAAACAGACTTATCAAAAAGAAAAGGCGCTAGGACTGAGGAAACAGGTCTAACGCCAAAACTAAAAAAAATTCAATTACAGTATAGCACAGGAAGTGATTTTTGCGCTTTTTTACTGTATTTTTTCAAATAAAAAGAGTCTGAGACAAAATAGTTCTCAGTCACAAAAAAGCTAGAGATTTCCAATTGTGGAACTCTAGCTTTTTAATTTTGATTCGTTCTCTTATTGTATTTTAAGAGGTTATTGGCCATAAGTACCAATCCCATGTCAATTCTCACTTGATGCTCCCCTCTCAGATTACATCTCTTGTACCCCAAACAAGCCTTTATCTGCCCAAAGACAGGTTCCACATCAATCTTACGTTGAGCGAAAATCTGTCTACCTTCGGGAGATAAAAGCGCCTGGCATTCTTTCGTTTTTAAGTGCTGATAGCGTTCGTTCATATACAGTCCCTTTTGAGGGGCTGATTCAGGTTCGTCGGCGTAGTAAACCTTGATTTCCTGTTGAAAGTCCGTCTGTTTTTTCTGATGTTTGGTATGGTAAAAACGATAATACCAGCCATCAGGATGTGTGTAGCTATCCTCCCTGTCATTATAGTGCCAATTCGCTAAGTTTTTAGCCGACTGTTTATACCCTCTCTTCTGTTCCTTATCAAACATGCATATTTAATCAGATGGTTTACCTCCTTTTCATCTAAACGAAACTATACTCGTTGGCATTGGCTTCAATCTTAGTCCCGTCAATAAACAGACAATCTAAAGTCACTAACTCTTCCATTTTTAAACGAAGATTGAGGTCGATGAAAAGATTGCGAATGAGTTCTTCCATCCCTTCAGCGACACGAAAACGATTGATAGTGCGGTAGCTGACAACTAACTGTCCTGTTAGGTATTGCATAGCCAGATTTTCAACCATCATTTTTTCAATTTTTCGACCAGAGAAAATCCCTTGTGAATAGGCAAATAGAAGAGTAGATACAAGCATTTTAGGGTGATAAGACGGGCGACCGAAGGCATGATAGAAGGCGTGGAAGTGACAATCCTCCAAGGTATTTACCACTTTTTCAATAGTAAAGACGAGATGGTCTTGTGGCAAGAAAGAACTGATTTCTAGTGATAAAGTTGTTTGATTTGTGTTATAGTGAATATGCATGGGATAGCCTTTCTAAATGGTTTATTGTGCAATTCTATTGGCTCTATACTATTTGTAGTGGGTAAATCCCCTATGGATATTATGGAGCCTATTTTGTTGTAGAAAAAAAGTCCCATAAGATCTATAATGAAAAGCAACAAAACAACTCATTAGAAAGAATCATATGGAACAATTTACATTTTTATCACAAAACTACTCGATATTAAAGACCCCTAATATCCAAATTATAGATATCATCAATAAGGATACACACAAAGGAAATCATCGCTAAACTGGAATATGAGGTCCCCATCTTGTCCTGATTGCAGAAGTCAAATGAAGAAATATGACTTTTCAAAAACCGTCTAAGATTCCTTACCTTGAAACGACTGGTATGCCTACTAGAATCCTCCTTAGAAAACGCCGTTTTAAGTGCTATCAGTGCTCTAAAAATAGCTGGTCGCTGAGACCTCTCTCGTCAAGAAGAAATCACCAAATCCCTCGTATTATCAACCAAAAGATTGCGCAGAAAGTTGATTGAAAAGACTTCTATGACCGATATTGCTCATCAGCTGTCTATTTCAACTTCAACTGTCATTCGCAAGCTCAATGATTTCCACTTTAAGCATGATTTTTCTCGTCTTCCTGAGATTATGTCTTGGGACGAGTATGCCTTTACAAAGGGAAAGATGAGTTTCATTGCACAAGATTTTGATAATCTCAGTATCATCGCTGTTCTTGAAGGTAGAACACAAGCTGTCATCCGAAATCACTTTCTGCGCTACGATAGAGTCGTTCGTTGTCAGGTGAAAATCATTACGATGGATATGTTTAGTCCTTACTATGACTTAGCTAAACAGCTTTTTCCATGTGCTAAAATTGTTCTAGATCGTTTTTCACATTGTACAACATCTCAGCCGTGCTATGAGTCGTGTCCGTGTCCAAATCATGAATCAATTTGAGCGAAAATCCCATGAACACAAGGCTATCAAGCGTTACTGGAAGCTCATCCAGCAAGATAGTCGTAAACTCAGTGATAAGCGATTTTATCGCCCTACTTTTCGCATGCACTTAACGAATAAAGAGATTCTAGGATAAGCTTTTGAGCTATTCAGAAGACTTGAAACACCACTACAATCTCTATCAACTCTTACTTTTTCACTTTCAGAACAAGGAGCCAGACAAATTTTTCGGACTCATTGAGGACAATCTTAAGCAGGTTCATCCTCTTTTTCAGACTGTCTTTAAAACCTTCCTAAAGAACAAAGAGAAAATCGTCAATGCCCTTCAACTACCCTACTCCAACGCCAAATTAGAAGCGACTAATAATCTCATTAAACTTATCAAACGAAATGCCTTTGGATTTCGGAACTTTGAAAACTTCAAAAAAACGGATTTTTTCATCGCTCTGAATATCAAAAAAAGAAAAGGACAAAATTTGTCCTTTTCTAGATCTTAGCTTTTCTTCAACCCACTACAGTTGACAAAGAGCCTCATTTTAGTTCAATATCAGAAAAAAAGAACCTTGCAAAGCAAGATTCTTTTAGTGTCTGACTTAAATAATTGTTCTTCTGGGAACTAAAACCGAATTAAGCTTCGATTTCTGTAACCATACCTGAACCAACAGTACGTCCACCCTCACGGATAGAGAATGTAGTACCTTGTTCTACGGCGATTGGGTGGATCAACTCAACGTCGATTGTCACGTTATCACCAGGCATTACCATTTCAGTACCTGCTGGAAGTTCGATTGAACCTGTAACGTCAGTAGTACGGAAGTAGAATTGTGGACGGTAGTTGTTGAAGAATGGAGTGTGACGTCCACCTTCTTCTTTAGTAAGGATGTAAACTTCACCTTTGAAATTTAGTGTGTGGGTTGATTGAACCTGGTTTAGCGATAACTTGTCCACGTTCGATTTCATCACGTTGAACACCACGAAGAAGGACACCTACGTTATCTCCGGCAAGACCTTCGTCAAGTTGTTTACGGAACATTTCAACACCAGTAACAACTGCTTTTTGAGTTTCTTCTTTGATACCAACGATTTCGATTTCGTCGTTGACTTTAACGATACCACGGTCGATACGTCCTGAAGCAACAGTACCACGTCCAGTGATTGAGAATACGTCTTCGACTGGAAGAAGCAATGGTTTGTCAGTGTCACGTTCTGGTTCTGGGATGTACTCATCAACTGTGTTCATCAATTCCATAACGATATCTTCGTATTTAGTGTCACCTTCAAGGGCTTTTAAGAGCTGAACCTTGGATAACTGGAAGATCGTCACCTGGGAAGTCGTATTCTGACAAGAGGTCACGGATTTCCATTTCAACCAATTCAAGCAATTCTTCATCGTCAACCAAGTCAACTTTGTTCATGAAGACGATAAGGTGTTTAACACCAACCTGACGTGAAAGAAGGATGTGCTCACGAGTTTGTGGCATTGGTCCGTCAGTTGAAGCTACTACAAGGATAGCTCCGTCCATTTGAGCGGCACCAGTGATCATGTTTTTAACGTAGTCCGCGTGTCCTGGAGCGTCGATGTGAGCGTAGTGACGTTTTTCAGTTTCGTACTCAACGTGCGCAGTGTTGATAGTGATACCGCGTTCGCGTTCTTCTGGAGCAGCATCGATAGACGCATAGTCTTTAGGTTGGTTAACTGATGAAGGCAAGCGACGTGCCAAAACAGTTGTGATAGCTGCAGTTAGGGTAGTTTTACCGTGGTCAACGTGTCCGATAGTACCAATGTTAACGTGCGGTTTACTACGATCGTATTTTTCTTTTGCCATTTGAGTAAAAGCCTCCAATAAAATATATTTTATAGATAGACAGTAGGCAATACAGTCTAACTTTCCTTACTATTTTTATCAAATTTCAGCTAAATTGCAAGTGTTTTACAAAGTTTTTTTGTGAATTATTCTAATTCTATCAGTCTTTTAACGCATTTATTTTATTTACTAAGTTCTTAAAAAATAAAAATCAGGTTTCCCTGACCAGATTGAAGACAAAGTTCTTAGACTACAAATTTCTAAGGGCTTTTCTTTGTGTAAAGTCGTATAATAGATGTAAGAAAAGTTGTGAGGTGTTCCTATGTTTCACAAAGAAAATCCAGACTACAAGCGCAATCAAGTTGGTTTTTACACGCTAGATGAACTCGTTCCGCAAGACCATTTTCTTCGTCAGGTTGAGCAGGTTATCGATTTTTCCTTCATCTATAACTTGGTCGCAGATACTTATTCTAAGGATAAAGGGCGTGCTAGTTTAGACCCTGTTATGCTGGTTAAAATCCCTCTCATCCAATGTTTCTACGGTATCCGTTCCATGCGCCAAACTATCAAGGATATTGAGGTCAATACCGCCTATCGCTGGTTTCTGGGTTTGAGTTTAAACGATAAGGTTCCTCATTTTACCACCTATGGCAAAAATTACAATCGTTGTTTTCAAGATAAGGAAGTAATCGAGGAAATTTTTCATTATGTCCTATCCATTGTATGGGGGCAAGGTTTGATTGAACCGACTGAAATTTTTATTGATGGAATTCATATCAAGGTCGCAGCCAATAACCACAAATATACTCATCAAGTGTTAGACAAGCAAGCTAAGTTTATGAGTGAGCAACTGGAAATTGAGATTGGCTTAGATCGGAAAAAGTACGGAAAAAAGTCACTCGAGCCCGCAAAAGAAAGTGAGGATGAACCGAAGAAAACTTCTACTACAGATCCTGAAAATGGTTGGTTTCACAAGGGGGAGCATAAGGAAGTATTCGCTTACAATGCCCAAGTAGGATGCGATCAGCATGGATGGGCACTAGCTTATAGTATCGATGCTGGCAATGTGCATGATAGTCAAGCTTTTTTTGCACTTTTTGAACAGTTGGAGAGATTTCAACCTGACTACCTTATCGCCGATTCTGGCTATAAGACTCCAAGTATTGCAAAATTCCTCCTTGACCAAATATTACACCTGTATTCCCTTATAGTCGCCCTCGTGGAAAGAAAGGGAAACTTAGCCCTAAGGATTTTATCTATGATGAATACTATGACTGTTACCTTTGCCCTGAAAATCAAGTGTTAGCTTACTCTACAACAAATCGCGATGGCTATCGTGAGTATAAAAGTAATTCTAAGATTTGCGCAAATTGTCCTCTGTTATCCAGTTGCACAGAAAGTAAGAAGAAACAGAAAGTCGTTACTCGCCATATTTGGAGGGAGTATTTAGAGCTTTGTGAGGAAATTCGGCATCAAAAGGGAAGTAAGGAACTTTACCAGAAACATAAAGAAACGGTGGAGCGGCTTTTTGGCACAGCCAAAGAATACCACAATCTACATTATACAAGAGAAGTGGGGAAAGTCCAAAATGAAGGCAAAAGTTAGACTTACTTTGGCATGCCTGAATATCAAAAAATTGGTAAAAATGATGGCGGGGAAGCCTTTTTATTTTTCACTGAAAACTATTTTGATAAAGATTTCAGCCTGTTTTGAGAATAGTCGCGCTGAAGATATAAAAAAAGACAAAACATTAAAACGATGTTTGTCTTCAATCTGATCAGGTTTCCCTGAGTTTTACTTTACTAATTCTCTTTCACGTTCGTTCATAATTTTATGATTTTCGTATAAACGAGATAAAAACTTAGAGATTTCTTTTAAGATCGAGTAGGTAGGTACTGCTACAATCATACCAATCACACCATAGATATTACTTGACAATAAAAAGTAAAACTAAAATTGTAATAGGATGTACTTTCATAACACTACCCACAATTCTAGGATATAAGATATTGCCATCTACCTGTTGAAGTACGAGCATGTAAATAACTGCAATAATCATTCTATGAGGATCAGTAAAAGATATTCGAAATAATCATTGGAATCAAGCCAATACTTGGACCAACATAAGGAATTAGATTTGCTAAACCAGAAAAAGATGGCAAAACACCAAAGGCATATTTTTAAATCCAATGACACTATATCCGATATAGGCAAGACAACCGATAATAATCAGCATCAATTGAGACACCACTAATATAGCGAGCAATTGTCGCATTCAAATTTTTTTAAGAGGCCTGCAATATGCAGCTTATCTCTCTTTAAAACAGTGCGCTCAAGCATCGGTAAAAATTTGTGACCATCTAACAAAAAATAAACCAAAAACACAGGGGTCATGATAATAATCAAAACGGTACTAAAGAGAGCGGATATGACACTTCCGACACTATTGGTAACACTATTTAGGATATTTTGTAAAATATCTACATAGGATAGATTTAACTGTTGAATAGTCGCTTGAATATCCAAATTTTGAAAGGCTGGATAAGTAGATAAATCCACAATCAAATCTTGTAAACGGCTGTAGATAGTCTGGCTAGTCGCAATCAAGCTGGTCAACTGATTGACCAAAATCGGTAAGAGATAGACTACCCCAATAACTAGCCCCCAAACCAAGGCGCACAAGGTTAGTAGAATACCAATGATACGGTTAATTTTGAAATACTTTTGTAAAAAATTTACAATAGGATTGGTCAAATAATATAAAAAACCACCTAAAAGAAAGGGAATCATGATAGTGTTTGCGACGCTTACAAAAGGTGTAATAATCGCTCCCATCTCTCTCCATAAATAAAAGATGATGGTTAATAGTAAAATCTCACTGGTCCAAAAAAATAATTTATTCTTACGAAACATGAGGTACCTCCATTCATCTATTTTACCACACTTTCAAAAAAGCTTCTTTCTTATATCATGAAACTGGGAATATTTTTTTCTTTATGTTAGAATAAACTTACTATGAAAAAAATAATTTTTAACTCTACTAAGCTTTATCCGTTATTGGGATCAGCATCTACTGTTGCTTGCTCAAGATTTTTAATATTGCTGCTAAAACATGCCATTGCTGTTGAGGCAAATACTGGTAAAAATTCTCTATGAGAAAAGATGCAACTCAGCCAGTCGAAATCGCTTCAATCACAAAAGTGATTACTGTTTATCTTGTCTATGAAGCCTTGGAAAAACGGCAGTATTACACTATCAACTCCGGTAGATATCTCTGATTATCCATACAAATTAACGACAAATTCTGAAGCAAGTAATGTTCCTATGGAGGCTCGTAATTATACCGTCGAGCAACTACTAGAAGCAACACTGGTATCTAGTGCTAACAGTGCAGCTATTGCTCTAGCTGAGAAAAATTGCTGGCTCAGAAAAAGATTTCGTCGATATGATGCGGGCAAAAACTCTTGGAATGGGGAAATTCAGGATGCTACTGTTGTCAATACGACGGGTCTTAACAATGAAACTCTAGGGGATAACATTTACCCAGGTTCTAAAAAAGATGATGGAAAATAAGCTCAGTGCTTATGATGTCGCTATTGTTGCTCGTAACCTCATCAAAAAATACCCACAAGTCTTGGAAATCACAAAAAAACCTTCTTCTACTTTTGCTGGAATGACAATCACTTCGACCAACTACATGTTAGAAGGTATGCCTGCTTATCGCGGTGGTTTTGATGGCCTTAAAACAGGAAATACAGACAAAGCTGGAGAATCTTTTGTTGGTACTACTGTCGAAAAAGGGATGAGGGTTATCACAGTTGTTTTGAATGCAGACCATCAAGACAATAATCCTTACGCTCGTTTCACAGCTACATCTTCACTAATGGATTATATCTCTTCTACATTCACACTTCGCAAAATCGTTCAAAAAGGCGATGCCTATCAAGATAGCAAAGTCCCTGTACAAGACGGAAAAGAAGATACAGTCACTGCTGTTGCCAAAGATGATATCTCTCTAATTGAACGTGTTGGGAATCAATCTTCCAAATCTGTTCAATTCACACCTGATTCCAAAGCAATCCCAGCACCACTTGAAGCTGGAACAGTGGTTGGCCATTTAACTTATGAAGACAATGACTTGATTGGTCAAGGTTACATTACCACTGAACGTCCTAGTTTCGAAATGCTAGCAGAAAAGAAAGTTGAAAAAGCCTTCTTCTTAAAAGTTTGGTGGAATCAGTTTATCCGCTTCATCAACGAAAAATTATAAAAAAATCGCGATTTTAAACCGCGATTTTTTTGTTACAAGTTCATCTTCAAAGTCCTTGATTTTTGAGTAAATCTAAAATCAAATTATAAAACATACTGAGCAAAAGATTGCTCCAAAATAGAAACGAGACCAAAGAAAAGGTCTTTAGAGTCCAAAAACTTGCGCCAGTGTCAGGTATAAAAACTTGATATTATGCGTTTTATCTTTGATAATATTTACTTCGATTTTCTCCTCAAAATTGAATTTTATCCCAGTCTCTTTTTGAGATATTTTTATTATTACTTTAGGGAAGAAAATTACTAATCTCCGTCGGCAAGACCACATAATGTTCTTGAGCTAGTTCTTGGGCTATGGCTGAATGAAGATGAGTCGCTACTGCTACACGTTCATAAAGACTAGCTTGCTTAAACTGGCCTGCAAATCCTGCAATCATTCCAGCCAGAGTATCTCCCATTCCCCCAGTCGCCTGATAGGGACCACCAACCTGTAACTGGTAATAATCAGATTGGCCAGCTTGCCAAATACGAGTAGCTGCACCTTTCTCTACCAAAATTGTTCCTTGAGGGAAAGAAGTCAGGGCACTAGCTGTTGTAGCTTCGTTTTGCTTTTCAATAGCAATACCAGACAACTTTTCCCATTCTTTTTGGTGGGGAGTTAGGATAAGCTGGTTAGATGGAAATGACAAACTTGTTCTGGCAAGAATAGTCAAGGCCCCTCCGTCTACAATCAAAATCTGATTCTGTCTTAAAGCTAGCAAAGACCTCTTTGACTAAATCTTCTCCAAAAGCATCGTCTCCTAAACCAGGTCCCCAGCAAGACAACTTCTGCCTTCTCCAATTGCTCTTTTAACAATTGCTGGTCTTGAAGAGAAAAGGCCATAGCCTCAGGTAAATGACTGTGCAAAGCTGGGATATTTTCCCTATCTGTTCCAACAGTCACCAATCCTGCACCACTTTTCACAGCTGCCAAAGCAGCCATGATGATAGCACCACCATAAGGATAAGTCCCACCCAGCAACAGCAGACGACCGTAGTCTCCTTTATGACTTGTACGAGAACGTTCAATAATAACTTTTTCTAGTAAGGCTTGATTAATCACTTTCATCGTTTTTTCCTCAACTATCCTTTATCTGATTGTTTTAAAACAACTTGATAGACTTTCTTAGTCCACTCTTCTAAGTCTTCTCCAGCATAGTCAAGATAATGCACCCTATCTTGTATTTTAGTTGGAATAATATTTTCAAATTGGCTCTTATTATGAGTTGGAATAATGCAAATATACAACTCACTAAATAAATTCAACATGTCCTTAATTTTTGCAACATGGTAGCCATCAAACATATAACCTGGTGCTTGAATTAATTCTTCATACAGAAAATGAAAACTAACGCCAGGAATGAACTTTTCTTGCAATTCCTCCTCAGACGGTGCCCGTCCTAGCAAACGCTCCATAGCGAGTCGGTAACCCGAAGTCGTATTAGACCATCCGAACATAATATAGTCAAAATAGTCTGCTGGATCAGAAGCTGCATTACGACTATCCAAAACCAACTCCTCAGCATCTCGTCCAAAGGCTTTCACAGCAGATAAGAGCTGACCTATTTTAAAGATAGAAATCGCTGTGTCTATAGTCGTAGTATGACTACAGTAGTCTGAAGTTACTAACCTCTTATGTAGATCATAAGTCGAGGCTACTCTTTTATCTGTAGGGGTAAATGGTGGCAGAAAGGGATGCTGACAACGTTTATCAAAAAGTCTTTTTGTTCATTAAAATCCTCATTTCTTTTTTTCTTGATACAAAGTAAGCGTTTACTTTATTTTTAAAAATGACCTCCTTCTGAATACACAAACAAGTACCAAGTTCGATAATATATTTTATATATTGAATATATCAAAACACACCTAAAATTGCAATCATTTTCCATCAATTTAACCTAATAAAATGGTATGCAAGATAAGTTCACTCAAAAGAAATAGGTGCAATGAAAGTAGCTTTCTATTCTAGACTCTTTCCAATACAAATTTCATTCTATTAATAGCATTTTCATACTTCAAATTTATAGTTTATGGACTCATATCATTTAGACTGCATTACATAAAAAGAAGGTAAAACATTATTCTACCTTCTTTTTTCCTATTTTCTATCCAATTTTTCTATCCAATGTCCGAAGTGCTGCTTGATAAGTTTGCTCCATCAGCATGGTAATGGTCATAGGACCTACACCTCCAGGAACTGGCGTAATATGGCTAGCAAGTGGGGCAACTGCCTCATAATCAACATCCCCACAGAGCTTCCCATTTTCATCGCGGTTCATCCCGACATCAATGACAACCGCACCAGGTTTGACAAAGTCAGCAGTCACAAACTTGGCACGACCGATTGCTACCACCAGAATATCTGCTTTAGCAGCCACCTTGGCAAGATTATGAGTCCGTGAGTGTGTCAAAGTCACTGTAGCATTCTTGGCCAAAAGAAGCTGAGCCATAGGTTTTCCAACGATATTGGAACGACCGATGACGACCGCATTTTTACCTTCCAAGTCAATCCCATATTCATGAAACATTTCCATAATTCCTGCAGGTGTCGAAGGAATCATGACTGGATGACCAGACCAAAGACGCCCCATGTTTAAGGGATGGAAACCGTCCACATCCTTTTCTGGGTCAATGGCCAACAAAACTGCCTCTTCATCAATATGTTTTGGTAATGGTAACTGGACCAATATCCCATGCCAAGCTGAATCTTGATTGTATTTGGCAATCAAGTCTAACAATTCCTCTTGAGTAATAGTCTCTGGAACTCGCAATACTTCGCTACGGAAACCAGCCGCAAGGGCTGACCTCTCCTTGTTCCGAACATAGACTTGGCTGGCAGGGTTGTCCCCAACCAAAATCACTACCAAACCAGGTACTAGCCCCGTTTCTTCCTTTAATCTTGCAGTCTTTTCAGCCAGCTGTCCTTGTAACTTAGCTGCTAGAGCCTTCCCATCAATAATCTGTGTCATATCACTTCTCTTTTCTTTCAAATATCTTCCATTATACCAAAAACTACTGCTCCCCTCTAACACTTCTTTCCTAGGCTACCCTATAGTTTCAAACTATAAGAAAAAGCTCTGGTCGAGCTTTTCACTAATCTTTTCGTGAAAGTTTAAAACTGATTACAAACAGCTCAGCAAAGCTAACTTATAAAACCTTACTCAAGAAGTCCTTGGTCCGTTGTTCTTGGGTTTGTTCAAAAATTTGTTCAGGTGTTCCGTCTTCAACAACCACACCGTCTGCCATAAAGATGACACGGTCTGCCACCTCACGGGCAAATCCCATTTCATGAGTTACGATAACCATGGTCATTCCTGACTTGGCTAGGTCTTGCATAACCGCCAGCACCTCACCTACCATTTCTGGGTCCAAGGCTGAAGTCGGCTCGTCAAAGAGTAAAACATCTGGTTCCATTGCCAAACCACGCGCAATGGCAATCCGTTGTTGCTGTCCACCTGACAAACTCTGTGGATAAGCAGTTGCCTTATCTGGTAAACCAACTTTTTCCAAAAGTTCCTGAGCTCTCTTCTCTGCAACTTCCTTACTTTCACCTTTGGTCTTGATAGGAGACAAGGTGATATTTTCCATCACAGTCATATTAGGAAAGAGATTGAATTGTTGAAAAACCATGCCCATCTTCTCACGCATGGCAAACAGATCATTCTTCTTGCCCGTAATATCGACTCCTTCAAAGATAACCTTCCCCTTGGTCGCTTCTTCCAACAAATTCATAGAGCGAAGCAAGGTAGATTTCCCGCTTCCTGAAGGACCAATGATAACGACAACTTCTCCTCTTTTAATCTCGAGGTTGATGCCCTTCAATACTTCATTTTTTCCAAAGGATTTATGTAAATTTTCAATTTTTATCAAGGTTTCTGTCATTATTTTTTATCTCCTTGTCCCATACGTTTTTCAAAAGCTTTCAAGGCTACTGTCAAAATAGAAGTCATAATCAAGTAATAAAAGGCTGCAAATAAAAGTGGTGTCAGAGGTAGATAGGTTGTTGTAGAAACTGTTGTAGCCCCATTCCACAACTCCATAACACCGATAGCTGATAAGAGGGAACTATCCTTGATAATAGTGATAAATTCGTTCCCCAATGCTGGCAAGATATTTTTGATTGCTTGTGGCAAAATCACATAGCGCATCGCATTTTTAGGACGAATCCCTAAAGAATAGGCCGCCTCTAGCTGACCTTTTGGAACCGCATTAATCCCAGCACGAACAGTCTCAGAAACATAAGCACCACTGTTCATAGAGATAATCAAAATCCCTGGAATCAGACGAGAAAGGTCAACACCTAAAATTCCAACCTGAATAGTCGGAGCATTGATATGCATTAGAGCAAAGGCAATCATAATCTGAACCATCATCGGTGTCCCACGGAAAATCCAAACGTACAAGTTGGCCAGCCAAACAAGCGGTTTAAACTTTGAACGTTGCCCAAAAGCCAAGACAACACCCAAAATAGTCCCCAAAAAGACAACACAGATAGAAATGAGAACCGTCACGACAGCCCCATAGTTAAAATAAGGTAAATACTTAGGTAAAAAAGAAAAATTCATAGTCACACTGCTTTCTAAAATAGAATACTGTATGATTATAACATGAATTGAATTAAAATTCAAATCTTTTGTCTAATTTATTCAAAAAATCTTTAAGCTGGTAGAATTAGCGAGAAATCTTAGTTTTTTCTAGGCAAGTTGGCCTCCTTTATGGTAAAATAGTAACGATAAGAAATGAAGGAGAATCAAAATGGAATCACATTTGGTTAGAATCATCAACCGCCTTGAAGCAATGGCAAAAGACGGCGGAAATTTAAAACGTAATTTTGAACGCGAAGGAGTTGTTGTTGCAGAAGTTGCATACAGCCACGACGAAGAAAACGGCTCAATCTTTACCCTTCGTGATGTCGAAGCTCGCGAAACTTATACGTTTGACAGCATTGACTTGATTGCAATGGAGATTTACGAACTCCTTTACTAATACAAAACAAGCTGGGATTACACCCTGCATGTCTAACCAAAATCCTTTTTGTCTCACAAATAGGATTTTTTTATTCCCTAAAATCTCAAAAATTTTCATTGTAACAACTTCTCAAAGCTGCAATCTTTTTACTTGCTTTACACCCCAATCCTGTTATAATGAGAGTATAGAAATTTGACTATTATTGACCTTTGGACAGGTCAAGCTAAAGAAAGAAATGAGGTAGATGTATGCTTTGTCAAAACTGTAAAATCAATGACTCAACAATTCATCTTTATACCAATCTCAATGGAAAGCAAAAACAAATTGACCTCTGTCAAAACTGCTATAAGATTATCAAGACAGATCCTAACAATAGCCTCTTTAAAGGTATGACAGATCTGAACAATCGTGACTTTGATCCTTTTCGGTGATTTCTTCAATGACCTAAACAATTTTAGACCTTCTAGCAATACTCCTCCGACTCCCCCAACCCAATCAGGTGGAGGTTACGGTGGAAACGGCGGTTATGGTTCTCAAAATCGTGGATCTGCTCAAACTCCGCCACCAAGCCAAGAAAAAGGCCTGCTGGAAGAATTTGGTATCAACGTAACTGAAATTGCCCGTCGTGGAGATATTGACCCCGTTATTGGGCGCGACGATGAGATTATCCGTGTCATCGAAATTCTCAATCGCAGAACCAAGAATAATCCTGTTCTTATCGGTGAACCAGGTGTCGGAAAAACTGCCGTTGTCGAAGGTCTAGCTCAGAAAATCGTTGATGGCGATGTTCCACATAAACTCCAAGGCAAACAAGTCATCCGTCTGGATGTGGTTAGCCTGGTTCAAGGAACGGGTATCCGTGGACAATTTGAAGAACGCATGCAAAAACTCATGGAAGAAATTCGCAAACGTGAGGACATCATCCTCTTTATCGATGAAATCCATGAAATTGTCGGTGCTGGTTCTGCGGGCGATGGCAATATGGATGCAGGAAATATCCTCAAGCCCGCCCTTGCTCGTGGAGAACTGCAACTGGTCGGTGCTACTACCCTCAATGAATACCGTATCATTGAAAAGGATGCAGCCCTAGAGCGTCGTATGCAACCTGTTAAGGTCGATGAACCAACAGTGGAAGAAACAATCACTATCCTCAAAGGCATTCAAAAGAAATACGAAGACTACCACCACGTTCAGTATACCGATGCTGCAATTGAAGCAGCTGCAACTCTTTCCAATCGCTACATCCAAGATCGCTTCTTGCCAGACAAGGCCATTGACCTCCTAGATGAAGCTGGGTTCTAAGATGAACTTGACCTTGAATTTTGTAGATCCTAAAAGTGATTGATCAGCGCTTGATTGAGGCTGAAAATCTCAAATCTCAAGCTACACGAGAGGAAGATTTTGAGAAGGCTGCCTACTTCCGCGACCAGATTGCCAAGTATAAGGAAATGCAAAAGAAAAAGGTCACAGACCAAGATACTCCTATCATCAGCGAGAAAACTATTGAGCACATTATCGAGCAGAAAACCAACATCCCTGTTGGGGATTTGAAAGAGAAAGAACAATCTCAACTCATCCATCTAGCCGAAGATCTCAAGTCTCATGTTATTGGCCAAGATGATGCAGTCGATAAGATTGCCAAAGCTATTCGCCGTAATCGTGTCGGTCTTGGTACGCCTAACCGTCCAATTGGAAGCTTCCTCTTTGTCGGACCAACTGGGGTCGGTAAGACAGAACTTTCCAAACAATTAGCTATCGAACTCTTTGGTTCTGCTGATAGCATGATTCGCTTTGATATGAGTGAATACATGGAAAAACACAGCGTGGCTAAGTTGGTCGGCGCCCCTCCAGGTTATGTCGGCTATGACGAGGCTGGGCAATTAACTGAAAAAGTCCGCCACAATCCCTACTCTCTTATTCTCTTGGATGAAGTAGAGAAAGCCCATCCAGATGTCATGCATATGTTCCTTCAAGTCTTGGACGATGGTCGTTTAACAGATGGACAAGGACGTACCGTTAGCTTCAAGGACGCCATCATCATCATGACTTCAAATGCAGGTACAGGTAAGGCAGAAGCTAGCGTTGGATTTGGTGCTGCTAGAGAAGGACGTACCAACTCTGTTCTTGGTGAACTCGGTAACTTCTTTAGCCCAGAGTTTATGAACCGTTTTGATGGTATTATCGAATTTAAGGCTCTCAGCAAGGAGAACCTCCTTCAGATTGTCGAGCTTATGCTAGCAGACGTTAACAAGCGCCTTTCTAGCAACAACATTCATTTGGATGTAACTGACAAGGTCAAGGAAAAATTGGTTGACCTCGGCTATGATCCAAAAATGGGAGCACGCCCACTTCGTCGTACTATTCAAGACTATATTGAGGACGCAATCACTGACTACTACCTTGAAAATCCAAGCGAAAAAGACCTAAAGGCAGTTATGACCAGCAAGGGCAACATTCAAATCAAATCTGCCAAAAAAGCTGAAGTAAAGACTTCTGAAAAAGAAGTATAAATCCTATAGAAAAGGAGTAGAAAATGAAAATTTTCTGCTCCTTTTTATTAAAATAACTATAAATTCTTGACAGCTAGGCCTTTGTCCATTATGATAATAATAACGATACTAGATAATGAGGAAAATGCAATGGCAAACCCAACTTTCGGAGAAAAGAAAGCAAATACAGACTATGTGTCACGCTATGGCGTATATGCAGTTATCCCTGATGCTGAACAAAAACAAATTGTTCTTGTTCAAGCACCTAATGGCGCTTGGTTCTTACCTGGTGGTGAAATTGAAGCAGGTGAAAATCATCAAGAAGCCCTAAAACGTGAATTGATTGAAGAGCTTGGCTTCACAGCTGAAATTGGTGCCTATTACGGACAAGCTGATGAATATTTCTATTCTCGTCATCGTGACACCTACTACTACAATCCTGCCTACCTCTATGAAGCGACTTCTTTCAAAGAAGTACAAAAACCACTAGAGGACTTTAATCATATTGCCTGGTTCCCTATTGACGAGGCTATTGAAAATCTCAAACGTGGTAGTCATAAATGGGCAATTCAATCTTGGAAAAAACAGCATAAGATTGACTAAATCAAGCTACTTTATTCAAAAAATGCTATAATAGAATTAGAAAATCGGAGGAAATGTTATGAAGCTTATCAATACGACAAACTCACACTCGCAACTTGTAAAAAGCCAGCTAGAAAGTACAGATGCAACCCTTGTTGAGGTTTATTCTGCAGGTAATACAGATGTTATTTTTACCCAAGCTCCGCTTCACTATGAAATCCTCATCTCAAACAAACACCGCGCTATTCGCGAACCTGAAATCGAAGCTATTCAAGAATTTTTCTTGAAACGTAAAATTGATAAGAACTCTATTGATGAGGCCAATATCAAAACCCTCTATTCAGAAAAATTAATTGGAATTTCAATTCCGACCAAATAAAATCTTGGAGAGTTAAAAGTCTTTTAAACCTTATGGAACAAAATTGGGTTTATTTAGCTTTTTAAATCATCTCCAATTTTTTATCTTGAAATCCTATCATACACAATTTTATAGGTAACAAAGGAGACAAGCATGGGAGACATGATATATCGAGAGGCAAGACTTGAAGAATACGAAAAAATTGGAAAACTATTAGCCAAGTCCTTTCTTGACTATCCCTTTTTAACAATTATAACTGATGATTTAAAGAGACCTGATTATTATCCTAATTTTGTAGAAACATTACAAACAATGCTTACCAGAGTCTATATTAAAAAGGGACAGTGTTTAATTGCGGAACAAGATGGAGAATTACTTGCAGTCGCCCTTTTGCAACAAAAGGATTTCTGTATACTATCCTATCTACACAATGGCTGAACAAACATTTTTCGCTACATTCGACCACGAAATCTTTTTAAATACTTTGACTTTGTAAAACGTTCTAAGAAGCATTTAGAACAATCAGGAGAGTTTGATTGGTATTTGATGGCTTTAGCTGTCAATATAGAAAGTAAGGGACAGGGGAATAGGCGGTACTTTTGACACAAGGTTGAATTCCCTATGTCAAATCAAAAGCTGTAAACATGGGTCTCATTATAACACAGCAAGAAATCTTATCGTCTAGAAAAATGATTATGCATTACTGGACCATATGGACTTAGAATACGGATCAAAATCAATTGGTAACTGGGTATTTTTAAAAACAATAAATAAATTATAACAGACTAGCAATTTACAAATCCTATTTAAATAAGGATAACTTATATTTATAAAAACCAACGTTCAAAACGTTTTCTTATCTATTTTACAGCTTCTTTCAAAGCATCTACCTTATCCAAACGTTCCCATGGAAGGTCAATATCTGTACGTCCCATGTGTCCGTAAGCCGCTGTTTGACGGTAAATTGGACGCTTGAGGTCCAGCATTTTGATAATCCCTGCAGGGCGAAGGTCAAAGATTTGACGAGCCGCTTTTTCAAGCTTGCTTTCAGCTACTGTTCCTGTACCGAAAGTATCGATACGAACGGAAACTGGTTGGGCCACACCGATGGCATAGGCCAATTGCACTTCTGCCTTCTTAGCAAGACCTGCTGCAACGATGTTCTTGGCAATGTAGCGAGCCGCATAAGAAGCTGAACGGTCCACTTTAGTCGCATCCTTACCAGAGAAGGCACCACCACCATGACGAGAGTAGCCACCATAGGTATCCACGATGATCTTACGACCAGTCAAACCTGAATCCCCTTGAGGTCCACCGATTACAAAGCGACCAGTTGGATTGATGAAGAATTTGGTTTGCTCATCCAAGTAAGAAGCTGGAATAACTTCCTTGATAACCTTGCTAATGACATCATTGTGAATTTGTTCATTGCTAATTTCTGGATCGTGCTGAGTTGAAATAACGACTGTATCCACACGTACTGGACGGTCATTTTCATCATACTCAACTGTAACTTGTGATTTAGCATCTGGGCGAAGATAGCTGATTTCACCAGACTTACGAAGTTCTGCCAGACGACGAACCAACTTATGACTTAGTGAAATTGGCAATGGCATGAGCTCTTCTGTTTCATCCACTGCAAATCCAAACATGAGCCCTTGGTCTCCAGCTCCAATCAAGTCAAGCGGATCTTGATCTGCATTCCCACGAACCTCCAAGGCTTCGTTAACACCTTGAGCAATATCAGGAGATTGTTCTACCAAAGATGGATGTACTCCTACAGTCTCAGCAGAAAAACCATATTCTGTATTGGTGTAGCCAATCTCTGCAATGGTATCACGAACCACACGGTTAATATCCACATAGGCATTTGTAGAAATTTCACCAAAAACATGGACTGAACCAGTATATACAGCTGTCTCAGCAGCAACGTGCGCCTCTGGATCTTTAGCTAAAATAGCATCCAAAATCGCATCTGAAATTTGGTCTGCAATCTTATCTGGATGCCCCTCAGATACAGATTCAGACGTGAATAATTTACGTTCTGACATAAAAATGTCCCCCCTTAAAAATAGTGTTATAGAGTTACAAAGTACTGATAGGTATTTTCATTTTCTAAGAGTTACAACGCGTAAGAAATAAAAACGATACTTTTTTATTTCTAAAGCTAGTAAGGCGCATAGGATGACCGCACTATAGCGGCAACCGTAGAATGACGAGCGACTTTGGAGCCGTCATTCTTTGCGAATTACAAAGTACTGATAGGAAAACTCTTAGTGATAAATACCTACCATCTTATCGGGACTATATAACTTTATCATTATACCATTTTTTAGCGCAATTTGCAGTCTTTAATGTAGTGTTTCTGTTTAGATAGTTCGTTCTCATAAATAAAAAAAATTGGAGCTCAGTACTCCAACTTTTTCTATTAAAATGTTTGGCGTTTTGCTTTACGCTCTGCACGACCGCGAGCACGATTTCAGCACGCTTGGTCTTACGACGTTTTTCATCAACCGCCCATTTAATTTTTTTCTTATAACTTGGTTTGACTTTTTTCTTTTTCTTTTTAACCAAACCAATCATTTCGATATCAAGTTTATCTTGTTTTTTCTCACGGTTGGCACGACGATCACGGTCATAAGTATCTTGAAATTCCCCGTCTTTGACCATCTTAGGAGTAAACTTGATTCCCAATTTCTCCAACTCACGGATATCCGAGTCATCACTTGGCTGATAAAGAGTAATAGCTGTACCTGGTAGGCCATTTCTTCCAGTACGACCAACTCGATGAACAAAGAAGGACAAATCTTGCGGAATGGCATCATTGATGACATGGCTGACACCTTCAATGTCAATTCCACGCGCTGCCAAATCTGTTGCGACAATATACTCAAAATCCAGATTTTTCACCTGGTTCATGATACGTTTGCGCTCACGAGGGGCAATATCCCCATGGATTTTTGCCACCTTCAAGCCTTGAGCAGTCAGATATGAATGCAATTCATCAGCACGCGTTTTAGTGTTAACAAAAATCATTGCCAAATACGGTTGCATCAACTGGGTCAATTGATAAATTTGAGCATTCTTGTCACGTCCCTTGGTAGAAATCAACCAATTATCAATGGTGTCAGAAATAACCGTTTTGGTCTTGATTTTTTCCATAACAGGATTTGACAAGTATTTTTTCAAGAATGGTTGCAGTTTTTGTGGGATAGTCGCTGAGAAGACCATGAATTGCAGCTCTTTTGGAAGGCTGCCAGCAATCTTATCAACAGTTTCCAAGAATCCCATATCCAAGGTCATGTCTGCCTCATCGACAACAAAGGTCTTGGCCTTATGAATAGCCAAGTCACCAGACTTAACTAAGTCATAGATACGGCCTGGAGTTCCAATAACAATATGAGGCTGATTGCTTGCCAATTTCTCAATCTGGCGAGCCTTATCCGTACCACCCACATAATTAACCACACGAACTTCCACTTCTGAGTGGGCTGCAATCTGACGAGCTGCTTGGTAAATCTGAGTAGCCAACTCACGACTCGGTGCAGTAATCACTGCCTGTACACTATCGCTAGCTTCATCTAATTGCTGGAAAATCGGTAACAAGAAAGTGTGAGTCTTACCTGAACCTGTTTTTGATTCTCGACTAGGTCACGACCTGCCAAGACAATCAGGAATCAACTTATCTTGCACCTCTGTTGGAGTTGTAAATTTTCAACTCCTCCAAGGCTTCTCTAATATAGTTTTTAAATTGAAATTTCGTAAATGACATAATATCCTCGATTCTATCTATCTTATCAATTATACCATATTTTATTCCATTTCAGTAGTCTCACTTATTTAGGCTATTTCCAGTAGCTTCTCTAGTCAGAAAAAGGCTGGAATTTCATGATTCCAACCTCTTTTCATACTCAATGAAAATCAAAGAGCAAACTAGGAAACTAGCCGCAGGTTGCTCAAAACAGTGTTTTGAGGTTGCAGATAGAACTGACGAAGTCAGTAACATCTATACGGCAAGGCGACGTTGACGTGGTTTGAAGATGATTTTCAAAGAGTATCAGTTATTATTTCCAGTTTAAAATAGCA
>BNJS01001625.1_pt1 | contig 71673 bp, 83 predicted proteins | sample 8540461 | NCBI WGS metagenome assembly BNJS01 (sample SAMD00202454, study PRJDB9452) | human saliva metagenome | isolation source: human saliva | place: Japan
TGGAAGCGGATTCACATAGACAGAAAGGGCTTCGATGAAGGAGATTCTGAAGATGCCGGAGATGGATACAGATGGTAAGAACATTTAATCTCGCCGCAATTCGTAACACAGGCCCAAGACTATGATCGTCTCTGCCGACGACGAAAGAACCGCGGAAGAGCCCAGATGGGGCCGACGGAAGAACAACAAAGATTGATCACAACGTGTAACGGCGACGATCCATCGCGCCCGACGGAGCATGGAGCTAGGCATCCCACCCAGCATCGCCCATTGCCAGCTGGGTGTTGATCTCATCAGCGATGTGCTCTGAACACCAACCCAGCCAGCCCAGACGACGCCAGCAGCACAGCAGCCCGACAGACCGCCGACATGCCTGTCATTTGCCGAGCAGCGCGGCGATCGCCACGGGTTCAGCCCGCATCAGGTCTCGACGTCAAAACATGCCATGGCGACCAAAGGTCCTGCACAGCACAGAGTTTCACCTCCTGGTCGACAGCACCCAGACCTTATTGAGTTTCAAGAAGATTGAGTGACGATTTGAGAAAATGATTTAAATGAGCCTGTCCTTTACAAAATAGCCACATCACCCTAACAACAAAGAGCCTGATATGAGATGTCACGATATGGTAAAATAAGAAATATATATTTGTAACAGAGCATATTTAGTTAACAGAACAGAAACTCAACAAAACTTTGTTAAATCTCTGTCTCCATACTCCTAAAAACATGCAACTCTCACATTAGCCAACTAAATTATACCTCTATTATTTTACAAATATATATTTCTTTATTTACTTATATATAGTGATATCTCATATCAAAAATCCATTTATTCTTTTCTATTTTAATTTTAAATTGATATATTTGATGAGGCAAAAAGGACTGGAGGTGACCTTGACAAAATCGTTTCTCCAAAACCCACGATCTCGAGTCACCTAACCTTCTTAAAACCCTAATACAAAAAATTCTCAAATCATCCTTTGCACCATCAATAGAGTGCAAGCTCCAATGCACAGCTCTTGTCCACCATACACATTTTAACATCGAAGCTTTTTGATACGTTTATTTCACCCATGTGACATCCGTACCCAGCCAATGGCAACCAAGCCGCCTTCAAATAAAGCCCTATCGAATTTTTTATATGCTTCTTTTTCTTTTAGCATCATTCAGTATTTTTAGAGTTGATTGTTTCTAAATCTTTTACACATCACCATATATCTTTGATATTAACTTTAGCTTTATCGCTTAATAGACGTGCTGGGTTAGGATTATACTCTAAGCTCCATGCCTCGGAATAAGTCGATAGATGGATCACTGTTACATCACGGTGTTGTAGTCCAATCTTTTGATGACATTAGTTTTCCATCAGCTAATTTTACATCTAAACCTACTTCTTTCCACACATGATTTAATAAATGCATCAGCAAGAGTTTGATCATAGTCTTGACTCTGTGTTATGGATTGCGTTAAATGTTAATTTCTTACCATCTTTATCTTCTCTTAATCCATTCCATCAACATCTTTAAGTCCTGCTTCATCAAGAAGTTTTTCGCTTTTTCTACATCTTTTTATATACTTGAATCCATCTTTTACGGTAGTAATCTTCAACGTGTTAAAATACCTGGTTTACAGGCAGTGTGAATCGTAGTCCTTGTAGATTTTTTCATTTAATTGATCCACCCACGCACATTCCAAGCTGACGTACTCGTTTATCCGCCGCTTGTATTGATTTACTTTCACTTCATTTTTCTTTTTTTTTATCCATGTACCTAGTTTCAAATCCCTACATATGAAATATAGAGATCTGTTGTCCTCTAATAATGTTCCGTTTCGAATAGTCTTTCACCGTCACCCATTAGTCATCTCGGAGTTACTTGTGACACGTAGTCAATTTCACCATTTTAATTATATAGAACTCGCTTGAGCTTGGCGCAACTACTTTGTATCTGGATTTCTTTTACTTTTTACATCGTCTTTTTATAGTAGTATGGATTATTAGCCATGCTACTACTTTCTCCATTTACTACTTTGATCGTAGCATAGGGACCACTCATAAGATAAATGGTTTTGCATTTAACTATCTGTCTAGCAAATTATACTAAAGTCTTTGACGCAGCGGCCATTTTCTGATCTTTGTTATGTTAAGGAAAGTGCTGTTATGAAATCCACTTCTATAGGAGAGAGCTGGTTTTACATCTTTGCATTGAATTACTATCATGTTTATCATCTTTTTAGTAAGACCTGAGATCAGCTACCTTCATGGTAGTCTTTCAAGCACTCTAATACTGTTTCAAAATTCACTCTTATACCTGGATATTATCTTTCATACCTAGAGTTACCCATAAGTCTCGTATGTTGCTGCTATAACATCATCCACACGTCTTGATTATTACTCATTTTCAAATCTCTACGATAGTAAGTGTTACGTGTTTTTATCTTGTCTAGATGAAACTTAACCGGCGCATCTTCATCATCTTCTAATTTGTATGAATGATCAAAAAGCAAATGTGTGCTATAGTATCTTCCATTACTGCATTATCTGTTGCTCAGGTGGAATATCGTCAAACATCCCTGTTAACGAATCGGTACTAAGGATACCAACTTTCAGTATAGAATCACTTACCGCACTTCCACCAGTTATCAACTGATGTTTTAAATTCTACTGATGGTTTTCCATCTTTTGATGATTTTGACGATGTTGAACATCCCAAGCAAAATAATTGATAGTGCCATTGCTGAACTGGAATACTTTTAAAAATTTATTTTCTTCATTTTTCCTCCAATATAACTCTAGTTTATTAATAATTATTGAAGACAAAATTTTAAGACGAGGTATCTTTGCTACATTAAAGCATGATAATTTCGCCTTAAATCTATGTAAAATTTGTAGCTCTACATATCTTTATTAAGAATATGGGAATAACTCAAAAATCGTGCTTTATAACAACCTTTGTTAATTAAATATTTTTCATTTAAAAGTTATATCTATTTTTATTAATATTTCTATATATATAAACAGTATTCATCTTTTCAAAAAGAGAAAGGACTGAAATCAAAACCTTAAATAAAGTTCTAACTTTTCGTCCCCTCCCAAAATTAATTGAAAATAAAATGAAATATAAGTTATTAGGGGGAAATCTAACTAAGTGTCCTTAGCTACTTTCGTTCCTAAGCTAAATTAATGCTGCATCAGCTGTTAACTCTAACTTGTAGATTGTTTGTTCACCAGTTTTTAGTTTCTCGATAGCAATCGAAATGATTTAACACGCTTTGTACAACCCATGTCATAGATTGTTGCCAGCTAAATGGTAACCAAGCAGCTTCTTCTCTGAATTGTTTATCAAATTTTTGATATGCTTCTTTAAGTTTAGCATCATCAAACATATCGCTACTTCCCATAGCATCTAATGATTTTTGTAGTCTTCAGCTGTGTAACGTTGTGTTAAGTGGCGTTGTTTTTCCCACTAATGATCTCTGACGTTGTGATCAGTTCCCAAGGTCCAAGCCCCTGGAAGATGTCGATCCCCTGGATCATCTGCTTGTACACATGCTGAGAGAAGTCTCAGGTGCCATGTTTTCCGTCTCACTAATTTAACATCTAATCCTACTTCTTTCCAAGACTTAACGAATGTATCAGCTAATGTTTGGTCGAAGTCTTGACCTACGTTACGAATAGCGAAGTTGAATGTAAGTTTTTACCATTTTATCTTCCTCTTAATCCATCACCGTCTGTATCTTTTAAGTCCTGCTTCATCAAGAAGTTTTTTAGCTTTTTCTACGTTCTTAGTATATTTCTCACCGTCTTTGTTGTAGAACATTTTAACACTTGGTGGATAGAATCCAGAACCTGTTGGAGTGAAACGTAATCCTTTATAGATTTTTTTCGTTGATTTGATCCCAATCTACCGTATATCCAAATGCTTGACGCACCTCGTTTATCTGCAGCTTTTTCGTTTGGATTTACTTCTACTTCACCTTTTTCTTTGTTGAATTTACCTAGTTTGAATCCTACATAAGAGATATAGCTATCAGATTCTCCTAAGATTGTTCCGTTCTTAGCGTCTTTAGTTCCGTCCCAGATACCTGTAGTTAAACTATCCATTAAGTCTACATCACCATTTTTTTAAGAACAGCACTTTGCTTGAGCTGGTGATACTACTTTGAATTGGATTTCTGGAATTTTCACATCAGATTTTTGTAGAAGTAAGGGTTAGCTTTCGCAATACACTTTTCCCCGTTTACTACTTTTATCTAAGTAATATGGTCCATAAGATAATGGTTTTTGTTTAAGTCTGCTTTCAACAAATTTAGTGAAGTCTTTTGATGCAGCTTCTACTTGAGCCTTGTTTAAGAATTCTCGATGAATCCATTACTCCCATAATAATGTTGGTTTAATTTCTGCATACTTAAGTACTACAGTTTTATCATCTTTTTAACTACTCCAGAGATGTTTTTGCTTCTTTCCTTCGTGATAGTCCTTCATACCTTCGATTACTTCGCACTCATCACTGTAACGAACGTTTTCTGTATACTTAGGATTACCCCATAAGTTCATATGTTGCAACGATATCATCCGCTTTTACGTCTTCTCCGTTACTCCACTTTAAGCATCTTTTATGAATAGTTAATGTAACTTCTTTTTATCACGATCTACGTGGAAACATAACTGGTGTATCTTTGTCATCTTGTTTTTAAACGGTTTGCATCATCAGTTGGGAAAGCTCTCGCCATTGTATATTTCTATTACATCATTATTCGTTTGCTGTAAAGCGAACACTGGGTTAAACATTCCCTGTTAGTGGATCTGCAGAAGCAATACCAATTTTAAGTTGTTGACCACTAACTGCATTTCCACTCATTGTCCACAGCTGTCTTAAACTCTACAGCTGCCTTTTGTTCCTTTAGAATTGTTACTTGCGCTTGAACATCCTGCAAGTAACATTGTGAGAGCTCATAGCTGAACTAACTACCTTTAACATTTTTCTTTTCCATTATCTTATCCTCCATGCTGTATTGTATACAGCCTTTCTTTAATATTGTATTTAGCAATTATATCAAAGAAATTTACTCTAGTCAAGTAATTGTCAGAAAAATTTTACTATTTGTTTTTTATTTGTTAGTTATATTAGTTGATATTAACTTTCAATTTGTATAAACAATCTTAATTTTTCTGTATCAATCTTAAAACTAAATCTGTTTTATCTTTAAAATTTATCTATGACTTAATTCTTATTTTAAGCTACTTAAAAAGCAATGAATTATATGTAATTATAGATACTTTTTATACATTTTAATCTGTCTCAATCAAGTTTCAAAATTCTTTTCTAATTTCTAATCTCTGCACAAATCACTTTTTAGAATTTTATACAAAAAGCCATATAGAAATCTTTCTACATGACTTTCTAAATTATAATCTTTGTCTAGCATCTAAACTACGTCTTAATGCACCACCGATAGAGTTGATACATAAAAACGATAATTAAGATTGCAAGGGTGCTACAAACCAAATGTACATTTTGTTAATAAGAACGTCAGCATCTTTTCGCATAAGATAAACATAGTTCCGATACTTGGTGTCCCTGCTGGAAGACCGAATCCAAGGTATGTCAGACCTACCTCGATACCCATATTAGCAGCTAATGATAATGTAGCTTCTACGATAATAATCGAACTAATATTTGGTAAGATTCCCTTGTAACATGATTTTTCCAATCTGGTGTTCCCATAGTTTTTTGAAGCAAGAACATAATCACGACGTGATTCTGATAATGCTTTTACTACGTACTAGACGAGTTGATCCCATCCATGCGAACGCTGATAAAATCAGAATGAATAGTACAAGTCCGTAATCACGTTTTAATACTTACGAATACGATGATTACCATAAGAGTTGGGATAATTACCATAAAGTCTACGAAACGTCATCACAATATTATCAACACGTCCTCCGTAATATGCAATAACTAACCCTACTGCTGTACCAAAATCCCAATTGTTAATACTGTTACCGCAACCGCGATAAGAATTGAGTTAAGCATCCCCATCATTAGCCATCCAAAACTGAGTGATCACCTACGTCTGTACCTAATAAGAATCCATCCTCACCAGGTTTTTAAGAAAATATTTAATAAATCTACATCAAAGTAAGTATTATATACTCCACTCACACGAATGTAAATATTGAAAAGTACTACAAATATTAAAATACACTTAATGTATTAAAGCTGCAAAAGCACCTTTATCCTTTTTAAACTCACGAGCCACAACTGAAAACCCAGAAGGAGTTTTAGTTATAACTTTTTCTTCTTTTGCTTTTGTCATTGTTCAACTTCCTCCTAGTCTAATTTAATACGTGGGTCAACAATTGCCATGATAATATCACTTAAAGTACTACCAAGTAGTGTTAAGAAACCAGAGAATAACATTAATGTTGTAACAACACTATAGTCTCTATCTTGAATACTTTGATAGAATAATTGTCCCATTCCAGGGTAACCAAAGATTGTTTCTACGAAGATACCACCACTGAATAATCCAGTAATAGAGAATCCGAAGAATGCTGCGATTGGTAAGATAGAGTTTCTAAAAATGTGTCCTGAATAAACTTTTTTAACTGGCACACCTTTAGCACGTGCTGTTTTAACATAATCACTTTGTTTCGCGTCGATAACTTCATTACGTAAATATTGAACAGTTGATACTGTTGATAATAACGCTAAACAGATACCAGGTAAAATTAAGTGTTGCAGTTTATTAATATAGTACGTGAATGTTCCCTGGATCAAGGTTAACATCTACGATCCACTCTTGTTGGGAACCATCCTAAACCGAAAAACCAAATAATGCAATCATAAATAAGTATAATACGAATGATGGAATCGCTAGGAAGAAGAAGTTATAAAAGTTTATGAATTTATCGAATTTAGAACCATTATAACGACCTGAATACATCCCCCATAGGGATAGCAATTGCATACATAATTACCGCCGTAAATATTGACAGATTGAATGTATTGAAAATTCTTTTCTCTAAAAGTGTTCCTACCGATTTTACCAGTGGTATAACTTTGATCCGAAATCACCGTGCATGAAGTTTTTTAACCAAGTTAGGTATTGTTGATACCAAGGTTCATAGAACCCACTCGCTTGACGAATCGCCTCAATTTGTTCTTGCGATATGGATTTTCTGCTAAACCACCAAATGGATCCCCAGGCATAAGTTTTGCTATGACTCAAACACTAGTATACTAAGGATGAGATAGTGTGGTATCATTACTAAAAACGTTTTAAAAACTACTTTCCACATTATACTTCTCCTCCTTTCATAGCTACATAGTGTATCTGTTAATTTTTAAGTGGATATACTCTTCCATCTTTTATCGAAATAATCATTATAATGTTTTTGATACTCTTCTTCAACAGCTTCTCTAATTTCTTTTACTTCTTAGCTTTATCTAGTTAGTACTTTGGAATAGCCTGCAATAAGACGTTTTGTATAAATGTGTTGTGGATTATTGTATATATCTTCCATGAGTTCCACGTTCTACGATACGACCGCGATACATGATATAAATGTAATCACACATGTGCTTAACAACACCAAGGTCATGAGAGATAAATAAATAACTTATATTAAAATCTCTTGGATCATGAAGTTTAATACCTGAGCTTGAACTGAAAGGTCAAGAGATGAATAGGGCTCATCGGCTACGATTAAACGTGGATTACACGCAATCGCACGCGCAACACCAATACGTTGACGTTGTCCACCTGAGAATTCAAATGGATATTTATACATAGCTTCTTCACCCATACCTACGATATTAAGAAGCTCTAATACGCGCTTTCTAGTATCTTCTTCAGATAAGTTCTCAAAATTACTAATAGGTTCTGAAATACTATCTATAATACGTAGAGTTTAAACTAGACATTGCATCTTGGAAAATCATTTTGAACGTCACGATTATGTAGTTTTTACGAGCTGCTTTTTGTGCCATCTTCGTCTGTCAAATAATTTGTCCATCGGTTTGCTTTTTAAGCTAAGACTACTTACCCTGCTGTAGTGTTTTTCCACTACCACTTTCGCGATTAGTCCATATAAGTTTTCCTGCTTCGATTTCAATATCAACCTCATCTACTGCATAGACATGATCTTTAACTTGTATTGAAAAATCCACCACGAATGGGATAATGTACTTTTTAGATTTTCTACTTTTAAGCATTGTTCTCCTCCTTCAAATTCAAAGTTTTTATAACATGTACAGCGCACATGATGCCCTTCTTCTACTTTCATGTAGAGTCGGATTGTGTTCGTGTTCTTCATCTTTCACCCAAGGTATACGGTTTGCGAAACGACACCCTTGTCTGTCTAATGTTTTTAGAGAAGGCACCATTCCTTGAATAACATAGAGTTCATCATCCGCTTCTTCATCATCTATTTGTGGAATACTACGTAGTAAACTACAGAGTATACGGATGTTTTGGATTTTTGAAGATTTGTTCTGCAGTTCCAATTTCCACTACTTCTCCTGCATACAGCACAGCTACTCTATCAGCCATCTCAGCTACTACTCCAAGGTCGTGAGTAATTAGGATAATTCCTGCATGCATTTCTGCTTGAAGTCCTTTAATAAGGTCTAATATTTGCGCTTGGATCGTCACATCTAGAGCTGTTGTTGGTTCATCTGCGATAAGCACACTTGGTTTACAACTCATCGCCAGCTATCATAGCACTATCGTTGACGCATACCACCCGATAACTCATGTGGGATATTGTTTTTGCACAACGTTCAGGATTAGGGATACCAACTTGTGTTAATAATTCAATAACACGTTTTTGTCTTTCTTCTGAACTTAATTCTGTGTGATAAATTAAAGCTTCTTCTATTTGTTTTCCAATTCTGTGTAATGGATTCAATGAAGAAAAGAGGATGTGGAAAATCATTCCAATATCTTTTTGTTCTAATTTTATTCATTTCATCTTCTGTTAAGTCTAGTATATTTCCCATTGGAAAAATAATTTCTCCAGTAGACTTAGTAAGATTTTCATTATGAAGACGCATAATAGTAGTCGCTTCATGTCGACTTACTCACAACCACTTTCTCCAACGATTGCTAATACTTCGTTTTCTATATAGGTTCAAACTTTTGTCAGACAGCATTAAAAATAATCATCTTTTAATTCTAAAAAGGCTGTTTCTAGATTTTTAAAATCTGCAATAGTTTCTCCCATTTGCACCTATCTCCTTCCAATAATCTCTATCTAATTAATAAATACTAGATTTAAACTTCATTATCTTTTTATTTTCTTTAAAATATTGTTCTATTAAATCCATAACTAAGTATATCATGACTTTTTAAAATGACATATACTATGTTATAAAATTTTTAGAAAAAGACAATAAAAAGAAGAAATTCAAGAGAAAATCTAGAATTTTCTGAATATTTAATTAAATACTGGGACTTTGACTTGTAAAGCAAAAAATTTAACGAGGTCTGCACCTCAAAAAATATCACTGGTATATCCACTATAGAGTAGGTAAAACGCAAAAGAATTAAATAAACTTGAAAAAGAAGGTAATGAAGATATACTTCAAACAAAAACTAGATATGCTAAATAAGAATACTGAATTTCATTGTGGTTATCTATTTTTACAAAGTTTATACTTCAATTTAAGATTAAATAAAAATCTCAAAAAGATTGAAGATAAACATAAATTTACATTTTTCACTAAATGATATTCTATCACGATTAATTTACGGAAGAATTTTATCTCCATCATCTAAACATTTTTACAATAGGTTTCTGAAAAGTTGTTAAAATATAAATATAGAACTTCATCATTTTACAGAACCTTAGAAATAATTTCTCAAGAATCTGATTTTTCATGAAATCGATTTTTAGAGTCACTCCCGCAAAGTTTGTTAGATATCTAAAAAGCTTTTTTATAAAGCAAATTTGAGATGTCAATAAACCACTAAAGTCTATGAGTTCTCATATACACTTTGTTAAAATTTTGGACTTTTAGGGTCAACCCCGAGAAAAATTAAAAACTTTCAAAAGAGACAAAAATAAAAAGTACGCATTTTTCTCTAGTACAATAAAAGTGATATAAGCCTTTATCTATGAGAGAGTTATAGCACCTTTATCTTTTTACAAGTATCAAACTTAGAATTATATTTTGAATATATTCATTTTTTAGGTTTATAACAATAACGATAACTCTCTGTTACGTTATATTACTCTCATAACATTTTCCTTGAATTTCAAGCAGTTTAATTGCATTTTGAAACGTTTTTATAATATAGTAAATCTGTAATTTTTAAATTTTTATTTTCAGGGAGGTTATATGACAGATTTTTAATACAGCTAGTTCTGCCTTAAAGATGATTCTCGTCTTCTTAGAAGAACTTCTATCTTTCCTTTCTCCTTGCGTAATTCCTATATTACCTATTTATATCGGTATTCTTGCTGGAAAAAGAAATAAACGAACATGGCGAACTAGGCTTTAATAAACGTAATACAATTACAAATACACTATCATTTTATGTACTTGGTATTTGTTCAACTTTTTCATCCTAGCTTTTTGCAACTAGTTTTTATCAGTATTTTCTTAAACGAAAAATATTAAAACTTTACAAATCGTTAGCGGTGTCTTAATTATTTTTATGGGATTATTACAACTAAGGTGTCTTCAAGATAGGATTTTTAAAACAAGAATTTTCAATAAAAATAAAGTAAAAGAAAGAAATAAAACTACTCCTATTCTTGCTTTTTTAATGGGATTCACCTTTAGCTTTTCTTGGACTCCATGTATAGGGGCCAATCTTAGCTAGTGTCTTTTTATATGCATCTAGCCACACTGGAGTAATGAGCGTTCTTCTAATTCTTGCATACTGCTTAGGATTTATCTTACCATTCATCCTTGTAGCATTCTTCGCTTCAAAATTATTAGAACTATTCAAAAACATACAAACATATTGAAATACACACAAGTTATCTCAGGGATTATCCTTATTTTAATAGGGTATACTAATCCTCAGTGGATCGTTTATCGCATTAACTAGATACTTTTCTTAAACTTGTAATTTGAATTGGAGGAAATTAATATGAAAAAATTGACAATACTTAGCGCAACTCTTCTTAGTGGTGCTCTTATTTTAAGTGCATGCTCAAGTGCTTCTGAAAAGAAAGAAGAAACTAACAAACAAACCTCTACATCTTCATCTAGTGAAACTAAAGCTACTCAAGCTTTTGATTTTACTGCAATGGATAAAGATGGAAAAACTGTAAAACTTAGTGATTTTTAAAGGTAAAAAGTTTATATTAACATGTGGGCAAGCTGGTGTGGACCATGTATGAGAGAAATTCCAGAATTAGAAAAAGTTTATCAAAAAATATAAAGATAATAAAGATATCGTCTTCCTATCAATGACTTCTCCTAATGATGCAGAGTTCAAAAATCAAAGTCCTCAAGACAAAGGTAAAAGATGTAATCCTTAATAAAGCAAAAGAACTTGGAGCTACTTTATCCTGTTCTTTTTCGATGTTAACGACCGCTTCATCATAAACTACGCAATTCGCTCATTCCCTACTCACATTTTAATCAATAGTGATGGTACTTTTGAAACTAGAATTGCTGGTGCTGTTACTGAAGAATCACTAACAAAAGAAATAGAAAAACTTAAATAATAAAAATATCCGAATCTAATTTATTTATACATCTATAACTCAAACCTTTGGGTTTTCTATAGAGACCATGTAACTATTAGATTCGGATTTTTATTTTTATACAAAAGATTCATTGCTAGGGTCATACTCAACTTGACTCATCAATCATTCTTTCAATAACTTCTCATGAAGATTTTTTTCTTCTGATCGAACACAACTACTCTTTTTCGTTTAAATAAATTGGCTAGCTTTTTTGTTAATGATGATGTTTCTCTCATCATCTAAAATTGAATAACCTAAATAAACCTCTACTTACATATTCTGCATAGTTCAACACATCTATTTCTTCTAATCTCTTTAATAAATGCTCCTCTTTTTCTGGGTAATTTCGACTATATTCTCTTATCCCTCATAAACTCCTACATCAAGATTATTATCAAAAATATATTTAAAATCTGCATTCTGAACAGTTGAGATTATCAAATTCTGGACTTTCTTACCAACTGCGGCTATGATAATACCTATAGCTGCACCTTGACCTTTAGCAACAATAGTCACTTTCAAATCTGAGAACTCCTTTTTTAAAAATATTTACTAAATCTATCCCATCTTGATAAGCATAATTATAATATAATTTATCCTCACTATTATTATTTAAAAATGGGAAATATATTGAAGCTGGTTGCTTATTTTCACTTCTTCCTCTATCTCCCTCACATGAAGCGAGCCACAACTATAACCCAAAGCACAATATTTCATAAGATTTACCTCATTACTCGGTATTTCCTCATAATCTGGGATTTCTAATATTATACCTTGTTATTATCTTTTTACTGCAAGTTCCGCATAAATTTTTGAATTATCCATAGCATCAAATTCAATCGACAATAATTGCATTTCATCATAATCTCTTAAAAACTCTAACCTTGTATTCCAATTCTCTTTCTTTTTCTAATTTCATTTCCACACCTTCTTATCTCCTACATTTCAATACAATTATACCTCAACAAAGTTTAGAAAAACAGCATACTATCTCATTAATCCAAACTTTTAATTAACCTTCATAAAAAAACAATCCCCGATTTTTACATCGAGAATTGTTTTTCGTAAGTTTGTTATATTTTTATTTAAGGTCTAAGTTTATTATTTTGCTTCTCTTACATATTCTTGATCTTTTAGTATGAATAGTAAGTCCGACGATATTTTTTTAGTAGATTTGAAGAAGAAACTACAAACATATCCGAATACTAATGAACTTAAGAATGAGAATCCAGAGAAGATGAATGGACTTTGTTTAGCATAAGTTGTGTAGTCTTGGATGTAGTAACATACAAGTCCCGCTACGATAAGTCCTAATAATGCACCTGCTCCATTTGCACGTTTTGTAAAAATACCAAGTGCGAATGTACCAGCTAGAGGTACACCTAATAATCCTGTATATTTAAGGAATAAGTCCCAAGTTTCTTTTTGGTTAGTGTTTACGAAGTATAATGCTGCGATTGTTCCAAGTACCCCTGCTACGATAATGATAACACGAGCTAAAAGAACGTCTTGTTTTGCATTTTTACTTGTTCCGAAGAAACGTTGTTTGATATCAACTGTAATACAAGCTGAGATTGAGTTTAAACTTGAAGAAATTGTTGATTGAGCTGCTGCTAAAATAGCTGCGATAACTAATCCAGCGATACCAGCTGGTAACGCTGTTAAGATGAAGTAAGGCACTAGAGCTGTTGTATTAGCTGCTTTACCTACTACTTCAACGTTCATAAAGTCTGGTAATTTTGTTACAGCATTTGCACCTTTATAGAAGCTGTAAAGAACTGTACCCATTCCGTAGAAAATAGGAATAGTAATGAATGCTAATAGTCCGTTTGTCCAGATTGATTTGTTAGTTTCTTTAATAGATTCTGTAGTGCTATAACGTTGAACTACGTCTTGTGAAGCTGTATATTGTTGTAAGTTATTGAAAATTGATCCAATGAAGATAATTGGAATTGTTGAAGCTGTAAATGACCAGCTGAATTTTTGCGCTGTAACGATTTTTCCGTTAGCTAAAGCATCTGTTGCAACACTTCCAAAACCACCTACTTGGTATACCCCAAGAATAATAACAAGAATAGCTCCTCCAAGTAAGATAATTCCTTGGATAACGTCTGTCCAAATAACCCCTTCAATACCACCCATAAATGAATAGATAACACAAAGTATACCGATTGCCGCACACACTAAGTAAGGGTTAACTGTTGATACTGAAGTAATTGCAACTGTTGGCAAGTAAACTACGATTGCAATACGTCCAATATGGAATAATGAGAACAAGATACTTCCGATAACACGCATACTTGGATTAAAACGTTCTTCTAAATATTCATACGCTGTTATTACGTCTAATTTTCTAAAGAATGGAACATAGTAATGAATTAAGATAGGAATAATTGCGATAATCGCAACGTTCCCAGCTGCATATGTCCAGTCTCCATTAAATGCTTTTTCCGGTGTAGCCATAAATGTAATGGCTGATAATGTTGTTGCATAAATTGAGAATCCTACTGCCCAAGAAGGTACTTTCCCTCCAGCTTTGAAGAATGCCTCTGTACTTTCACCGGCTTTTTTAGTGAAATACATACCTACTCCTAGCATAGCTAGTAAGTATAGTGCTAAAACTATACTATTCAATGTACCAAAACCTACTTTGTCCATGGTACTCCCCTCCTATTTTATATTTACTTCTTATTTAGGAAGGAGGGCTTTACTCCTCTTTCCTGCCCCCTAATTTTCGTCCCTAATTTTTATCCCTTATTAACCTTAAAAATTATAGGTTATAATCTTTAACTAATTTTTCAACTTCAGCTAATTTAGCTGGATCGAATGATTTCATGGGTTTTTACAAGTTCCTGCATCGATACCTTTAACTTTAGGATTTCTTTTAAGTGTTTGGTATAATCCTAATTCTAGAACTTTTTCAATTACATCATTTGCTTCGTGTTGAAGTTCATAAGCTTCTGCAACTTTACCTTCTTTAGCAAGTCTGAAGATTTCTTGGCTTCTTTGTCCGTTAACATTATATGTAGAACCGATAGCTCCATCTACTCCAGTAATAGCAGCTTGAACTAACATTTCATCAAATCCAGACCAGATAAGTTTGTTAGGGAATCGTTTTCTGAATCTTTCTAATTGATAGAAGTCTGCTGCAGTGTATTTAACACCGATAACTTTTTCATCTTCTAGTAATTCAGCAAATTGATCTAAACTAATTTTTAACCCCTGTTAAGAATGGAATGTAGTAAAGAATCATGCTGTTATCTGTTGCATCGATGATTGTTTTGTAGTAGTGTTTAATTTCGTTAAATGATAGAGGGTAGTAGAATGGAGTAACTGCTGATAATGAGTCATATCCTAATTCTGTAGCATATTTAGCTAGTTCTACCGCTTCATTTAAATCTAAAGATCCGACTTGAGCGATAAGTTTAACTCTGTCACCAACTACTTCTTTTACAAATTTAAAAATTTGTTTCTTTTGAGCAGTATTTAATAAGAAGTTCTCCCCACTACTCCCGTTAACATATAGACCATCAATTTTACTTACATTGATGTTATGTTCGATAACCTGTCTTAGTCCCTCTTCTTTAACCTCACCATTTTCGTCAAATGGAATAAGTAAAGCTGAATAAAGTCCTTTTAAATCTTTCATTGTTATAACCTCCGTTATTTGTTTTTATTTTAATTTTTAATTTTTAATTTTTAATTTTTAATTTCGTGCATTTATTTAACACATTAAATTTTTAATACATTTATATTGTAAAACGTTTTCTACAGTTTGTCAATAGAAAAAGAGAAAAATTAAAATATTTTTGAAAACCTTTTATCTGTCAACCTTTCAGCTACGTTTGATGTGATTCAATCATTATTACCGTTGAGTTATTTTATACATTATCTGTCTAGTATTTGTCTAGTCTTCCACTATCTATTTAATGCATTAAACTTTTAAACAAAAAGGAGTGACTCAAAAATCATGATTTCTAAAAATCGATTTTTGTCAGTCACCCCCGAGATATTTATTGAATATCTATAAAAACTTTATAAAGAAAAATTTAAATATCAGTAAATCACTACGCCTATGAGTTGTCATATAAACTTTTCTAGAGTTTTTGAGTCAGCCGTCTTCAATGTAAGATTTGTTCTCTTTAGAACACTCTATCTATCATAGCTTCCTATTAAGAACATATTACCTTCTAATGTATATGAAGAGCAAGCTGTTGTTAGGATAAAGCTGTCTCCTTTTTCACATCATAACTAATTCCATCAATTACCACACTACCACTACCTTCTAGAACTGTGAATAGATTCCCTGTAGCAGTCTTTTCTAGAGAAACCTGCCCCTTAACATCTACTTTATAAACAGAAAAATACTTCTCATCTGCTAAATATGTTATAGTAGCTCTTTCTAATTTCTCTTCATTCATGCTTGTAGTAGCTTTTTCAAAAGGAACTTTTGTCACATCTTTCGTTTTCTCTATATGAAGTTCACGAGTATTTCCATCTTTATCAACACGGTCATAATCGTAAACTCTATATGTTGTATCCGAGTTTTGTTGCACTTCATAAATTAAGATTCCTTCTCCAATCGCATGAAGGGTCCCCGCTGGAATATAGAAGAAATCCCCTGCTTTTACACTTTCCTCAATAAATAATTCATTCCATTGTTCAGCATCTATTTTACTATTGAACTCTTCTTTTGTTTTAGCAGTGTGTCCATATACTAATTTCGCATCTTCTTTAGCATCTAGCACATACCAACATTCAGTTTTACCTAGTTCTCCATTCTCATTAACTCGTGCATAATCATCTTCAGGGTGCACTTGAACTGATAAATTATCACTAGCATCTAAAATCTTAATCAATAACGGGAACTTATCATAAGTTTTTTCGGTAAATAATGTTGGTTGTTTCTCATAAGCTTCTTTTAATGTTAATCCCGCTAATTGCCCATTTATTATTTTTGAACTTCCATTATCATGAGCTGCAATTACCCATGCTTCTCCAATATTTCCTTGTGGAATAGAAAAATCAAACTTTTCTAAGTTACGTCCTCCCCATATTCTTTCACAAAACACCGGCTCTAAAAATATAATTTTATCCATTTTCTCCTCCTTAAAAATTACTTATAATTCAATTATACACTAAGTAAACTTCTTTATATAGCATATATCTAAGAAAATTTTTCAATAACTTATTTTCAAAAACCGTTTTTATGGTAATATATCGTTGTAAAGAAATTTTAAAAACAAAAGATTGATATGTCTTTATTTAGAAAGTAGGTATAATATGTATTTAGGGAATTGATATTGAGTGGGACAAGTATAAAAATTTGCTGTTTTTTGATGATAACTACAAAATCATACATTATGAAACTTGTAAAACACCTGATAACGTAACTGTAAAAATTACTGACGAAATGTTCAGAATAGCAAGCAAGATCCGTGAATCTTACAACTTCTCTGCAGCAGGAATTTCTGCAGCGGGAGTTATTGACAATGTACACATGGAAGTAATCCGTGCTGCTCAACTATTAAAAACTACCTTGGAACTAACTTCAAACGTGATTTTGGAGATGAGATTAGGTATTCAGTATATGCTGACAACGACGTTAACTGTGCTTTACTTGGTGAACAATGGCTTGGTGGAGCTAAAGGTCTTGATGAAGTATTCTGTATGGCTTTAGGAACTGGAATTGGTGGTGCTTACTACTTAAACAGCCTTCCTTTCGGGTCTAACTTTGGTGTTGGAGAAATCGGACAATCTGTTTACGACTTCGATACTAAAACTACTTATGAACAACGTGCTTCTACTATTGCATTAGATAGAAAAAAATTAAAGCTGAGATGTACGAAGAAATTTAAGCGTTATCGAATTCTTCGATCTTTTGTAAACGCGAAGATACAACTGCGTTAAAAAGTACTAGATGAATGGCTATTTGAACTTGCTCGCGGTATTGTTAACTTACTATGTATCTTAGATCAAAAATACATCGTAATCGGTGGTGCCGTATCTGCTCAAAGGTGATTACTTATTAAATAAACTTGAAGCTAAAGTACGCGAATTACACCCAATCGAAAAATAACCAAACTAAATTCCTAGTGGCAGAACTAGGGAAACGATGCAGCTCTATACGGAGCTATCAGTACCATTTGTAGAAAAATAAAATATTAAAACATATCCCTCTTTACCTATAAAGTAAGGAGGGAACGATTTTCATCAACATTTTTCCAACACACCTTTTATTCTCACTCTCTTATTTATGCAACCGTTTAATCTAATATTTATTAAAATTGTTCTTTACAAAGTTCACGATAAGTGATAATATAAATTTAAGTTAACACTATTAAATTTTAATAAATCTATTTTTTTACTAATTAAGGAGGAGTCAACTTGAAAAATACGAAAAGATTATAAATGATATTATTTTAAAAGATACAAACTGGTATTTTTAAAGAGGGTGAACAACTCTATACAGAAAAAGAAATAAAAAGAAATATACAATGTTAGTAGTACTACTGCGGTACGTGTTCTTAACGAACTAGAATCTGCCGGATATATTTTTAGAGTTCAAGGTAAAGGAGTTTCGTAAATAAAACATTAGTTAACAAAAAGTTTTAGTTACAGAAAATAACAATTTCCACAAATACTTTAAAGAATCAGTATCAGAACACTCTGAAGTTGTTGAAGCTGAAATTATTCAAGATAAAGAGCTTTGTGCAAAAACTTAAATTAAAAATCAAAAACTTCTAAAAGTAGCACGTATAAAAATATATTGGTAATATCGCATGGGGACATCAAACAAACTATATTCCAATTAAATATTTACCTGATGTCAATATTAATGATATAGATAGTTTTAAAGAGCTTGCGACTATGATCGAGAAAAATATCGTATAGACATTCACCAAGAAAAATCAAAAAAAATTATGAGCGTTATAGTTGATACTCCTGAAGAAATTGCCAAATTCATCGCAAAAGATGGCGAACCTTGTTTCGAATTCGATAGGTACGTACTTTGGTGATGGTAAAATTTTTGAATACGTAAAAATATATATAAATTATAAATACTACAGCTTAACAATTAAAGATTAAGCTCTGATTGGAGTTAACTATGAAACAAAAAGAAAAAATCTTAAACCAAATTAAAGGTGGAATTATCGTTTCTTGCCAAGCATTACCTGGAGAACCACTATATATTGAAGAAGGTGGAATCATGAAACTTATGGCGCTAGCTGCTAAAGAAGCTGGAGCTGTTGGTATTCGTGCATAAGGTATTACTGATATAGTTCAAATTAAAGAAACAGTAGACTTACCTGTTATCGGAATTATCAAACAAAGTTACGAAGGTATGTCTCAATTCATCACAGCAACTATGAAAGAAGTAGATGACCTTGTAGAAACAGGTTGTGAAATTATTGCCCTAGACTGTACTCTACGCCCTCGTTTCGATGGTACAACAATAAATGATTTTGTTGAAGAAATTAAAGCTAAGTATCCTGATATTATTTTAATGGCAGACATAGCTACTTTCGAAGAAGGTGTAAATGCAGAAAAAATAGGTGTTGATTTCGTAGGAACTACCTTAAGTGGTTATACAGAAAATACAAAAGATAGACCAAATGAGGTGGATTTAGACCTTATTAAGAAATTATCTGAAACTATTTCTGTTCCAATCATCGCAGAAGGTCGTATCCACTACCCTGAGCAGGCAAAAGCAGCTTATAACGCAGGAGCATTCAGCGTAGTAGTAGGTGGGGTACATCACTAGACCAAAAAGAAATAGCAGCTAGATTTATTAATGCAGTGAAATAAATAAAAAGTTCTAATTGACAGTTGATCGATTAGAACTTTTCTTTCATATTACTTTTTCCCAAGCACGACCATCGATGTAGCTTGATTTTCTAAAATTTTCTTTCATAGGTTTTACCGGCATTATTATCGACAATAGTATATATATCAATATCGAGCTACCGAATGAGAAAAATACTCGCTAATAAGAATAGCACTCGTAAGAAACTAGCACTATTCCAAATCTTTTACTTAAACCACTACATACTCCAGAGATGTCAGTACACTTCGTATGATTTATACATCTCTTTATCTTCTAAGAAATTAAGAAATTTATTCCATAATTTATTTAATCCATCTATCATAATAAATTCCTCCTGACTTTATTGTTGATATTTTATTATTCTGACCTTATAAATATTATATCACATTTCTATGATATATATTAACTATTGTACTCAGGAAACCTTAAACAAAGTTTAGATTATTAAGATTTTGTAATAAATATCTTATAATTGGCATTGTCAGTAAAATATTTATCTAAAAACAAAAAGAACACTCCGAAGAATGTTCTTTCATTTTTAACAAGAGTCTTAAAGGATGGACGGCGTACCCATCATCTCAGGTACTCTATAAAAAGAGTGTGTAGAGAGCCTTTTCTACTTCTATAAGACTTTTTCTATTTTTATGTTATAACAAATATTTTTGGTTTGTCAATTATTATACTTTTTTTAATACGTCCACTTCTTATCATGCTCTTTAATTTTGCATCCGTAATATCATACATCGAGCTGTATAAAATAATTATTTTTAATATCTAGTTTTATTGCCAATAGTATATTATCTTCAAATAACTTTATACATTCTAAACTAATACCTTTCTCTCTCGGATTAATTCCTACATAATCTGGAGTTTCTATAATATTTTCTATATGAGAAATATACTTAATCGCATGTTTATGTCTACTCTTTTTCATATGAGTTTCTAATCCTCTAGAAATTATTACCTCATCGACATCGATATTAATATCTAGCTGCTGTTTTATTTTTATTTATCTTCACTTTAATCTCTCCCATCTATTCAATTTTATCATATTATAGAGTTTTTCCACTGTTTACTCACTTATTTCAATAATTCAATCTTTATTTTTCCTGATTTTTATTTCATCCTCCTTATTTCTTCTTGACAAGTGAGTGTTTACTCACTATAATATTGATTATAAGGTGAGTGTTTACTTACCGAGGATTTAAAAATCTTATTTCTAATGGGATATTTCTTAGCACCTATCATAAAACTGTTCTTTAATAATCACAGTTCCAAAAGCATTAGGTGAACTAATATCTCTCAAATAATCTTATCTATATATTTTTAATTTTTAAAGTGAGTATTTACTCACTTTAAAAAGAGTGATTCTTATGAAAAATTAATACAAATTACTTCATTATCAAAAAGCTTCGGGATCAAAAGTCCTTGATAACATTGATTTCAATCTAGAAAAAGGTGAAATTGTCGGTCTTATCGGTCCTTCTGGAGCTGGAAAAATCAACATTAATAAAAAAACGATGCTCGGTATGGAAAAAGCGGATAAAGGTGAAGCTCTTGTTCTAGATAACAAAATGCCAAAAAGAGAAATTCTTTCTAATGTTGGATATATGGCACAAAGCGATGCTCTTTATGAAATGCTTACCGGCTACGAAAATTTAGAATTTTTTGGAAAAAAATGAAAAGGTGTCCCTTCTAAACAACTAAAAGAAGAAATAACCTATATAGCAAAAATAGTTGACCTAACCGACCACTTAAAAAAATCAGTGTCGAATTATTCAGGTGGGATGAAGCGAAGACTTTCACTTGCTATTGCATTAATCGGTAGCCCTGAGTTACTTATACTCGATGAACCTACTGTCGGCATAGACCCTAGCCTTCGTCGTAACATTTGGAAAGAATTGTTCAAGCAAAGAGATAACGGTGTTGGTATTCTACTAACGACTCATGTAATGGACGAAGCAGAACTTACAGACAAAGTTGGTCTTCTTCTTCGTGGTGATATTATAGATTTTGATACACCAATAAATCTAAAAGATAACGTTACTACTATCGAAGAAATATTCTTAAAAAGTGGAGGAAAAATAACATGAGAATTTTATCTATTTCAAAAAGAGTATTTAAAGAATTTTTTAGAGATAAAAGAACTTTAGCAATGATGTTCGTTGCACCGATTTTTATAATGTGGTTAATTAGCATAGTCTTTTCAGCAAACACAAATTCTGAAAATTACTGTTGCTTCTGTGAACACTCCTCAAAGTGTGGTTTCCGTAATGAAAGATATTGACAACGTTCATCTAGAAGAATATCAATCAAAAGAAGCTGCTGAAGAAATTAAAAATAACGAGATAGATACTGTAATTTCTTACGATAACAATACCTACACGGTGATTCACGCTAATATAGACTCTACAAAAACTGCACAAGCTCAACGAGTTTTAAAAAGTTCTATAAAAGCATCAGAAGCGAAAAATTTGGTGGAAGTTGTAAAAAAAGTAAACCCTAAATTAGATGCAAATAAACAAGAACCTGAAGTTAAAGAATATTATAACTATGGTAATGCAGATTCAACATTTTTCAATAAAAGTTGCACCTACTTTTAATCAGCTATATCCTATTCTTCTTCTTCGTATTTCTAATCTCTGGAATGGCTCTACTAAAAGAGCGTACTAGCGGAACTCTAGATAGACTCTTAGCAACTCCAGTAAAACGAAGTGAAGTTGTACTAGGATATGTACTCTCTTATAGCTCATTGGCCGTAATTCAAACTATTATCGTCACTCTATCATCTATATATTTATTAAATATTGAAGTTGCTAAATCCATTTTATGTTATAATAGTTAATGTATTACTAGCAATGGTTGCCTTAACATTAGGTTTACTAATCTCTACGATAGCAAAATCAGAATTCCAAATTATGCAGTTCGTTCCAATAATAGTTATTCCTCAAATGTTCTTTTCAGGAATAGTATCTGTTGAGAGTATGGGAAAAAAATCGCTGTCTATATTAGTAAAATCCTACCTGTTACCTATGCTAGTGACGGTTTAAGCAAAATAATTTTAGAAGGCAAAAATCTTCTTGCGATTAAAACTGATATCATAGTTCTACTTGCACTTTGCATACTTCTAATAATACTTAATATTCTGAGGCTTAAAACGATATAGAAAAGTTTAAAAACAATAGGAGACTCTTATGACTGAAAATATCTTAAAAATCTTACTTTAGCATATCTCATAACGAAACCTTTCCACCTGGTGACAATAGAATCTGCGATTAATTTATTCGCAAAACAAGGATACCATAGTACATCTACGCTTCAAATCGCTAAAGAAGCAGGGCGTTAGTCAAGCAACAGTATTCAAATACTTTTAAAACTAAAGAAGATTTATTATGTTCAATAATAGTCCCTATTACTCTAAATTATTTTAGACATACTAAAAAGAACTCAAAATACTAATTCACTTGAAGAATTAATCAGTTATGCTGTCGAAGATCGCATGATTTTCCTGAAAGAAAATAAGGACACTGTAAAAATAGTATTCTCAGAAATATTAACAAACGAGAATCTAAAAATCAGCTTATCGATTCTTTAAAAGTAATCTTTGCAGAAATAAACTTTTAAAGACATATTACAAAAACATAAAGAAAATAATCCTGAAATTAACGAGCCTATCCTCAGCTGAAGTTATTCGTTCATTCGCAGGACCTATCATGACATACTCAGCTCAAAGATTTATTCTTTTTGAAGACGTTCCTTGTCCTACTGAGGAGCATGATTTACAATTTATTAAACAACAAATTTATAGAAACTTAACAAAAATGCAAAAGGAACTTGGAAATTTCCAAGTTCCTCTTTCTCTATTCACCTAATCTAATTACCTTATCACAAATTGATAATGTTGATTTATTGTGTGAAATTATTATTGTTATCTTATCTTTTTACTTTCTTCTAAAAGCTTTTTAGCACTTCGAGTTTCCTGAAGATATCGATGTTTGCTGTTAGCATTCATCAAGAATCGAAGTTTACTATCATTTGTAGAATGAACGCGCTACTGATAAACGTTGTTTTTGACCTGAACTTATGTTCGAACTTCTCTCACCGCGATTTCATTTTTCGACGTTTCAAGTTATCTACAAAAGTTCTTAAATTAGTTTTTCTTAAAGATGAGTCAATTCTTCTTTATCTAAATCTTTCTCGAAGAATGTGATGTTATCTTTAATTTTTGCATTGAATAGGTAACTATCTTTGCAGAGATTATCGAGCTGTTTTCTCTAAAGTAGCGGTTATCTATGTCTCTAAGATCGACACCGTCGATAGTGATATTACCTTCCATATTTTCATCTGAGATAAATTTCATAATAAGTTTCGCTATCGTAGATTTACCACATCCACTAGGTCCACTTAGTCCGATAACCTCTCCTTTTTTCACATCAAAGCTTAAGTTATCCACTACAGTATTATCAGCATATCCATATGCAAGTTCTCAACTTTTAAGTTCGTTAAAATCAACAACTACTCCGCTATTTTCCGCTTCTTCTGGCGTATTCATAAGCTCTAAAAATCTCTTTCCACTAGCCATCGTCTGACTTAATGTTGAAGCTAGATTTCCCATATATAAAATAGGAATAAACGATACGATAAACATCGCAACTAATGAAACAGTTACGAACTGACTATCAAGTGAAGCTGCCACATAGATAAATGCCAACACTCCGATATTATAAGTTACAACATTTAGAGTATTCAAATCTACTAAAAATTTATTTTTAAGATATGAACTTCTTGTTAGTTCTTCAGTTTCCATATCGATATTATGTTTTTGCTTCATCGATTTTTCCATATTGTAATGTTTCAAAAATTCCGTAGCTTCTTCTGATGAATTGTTGTTTACTTGAGGTTAGTTTACGGCGATAATTTTTCACCAACATCTTGTCAACATTTCTAAAGCATACGGATACCTAGGTCCGATTACAATATAAATTATTAACGCTACTAATGCTAGTTTCACGCTAAAGAACAGTAAGAAGAAACTAACTACTAAACTTTGTACGATATAAATCATAAACGGTGTTATAGTATGCGCATAGAAAACTTCTAATAATTCAATATCAGTAGTAATCATCGTCATATAATCACCAGATGTGTTTTTCGTAAAACTATCGACAGATATACGTTTGAATTTCTCTAAAACTTTAACACGTAAGGCATGTAATACTTTGAACGCTACGTAGTGATTTAAAAGTTGCTCAGTATAACTGAATAGCCCTTTTAATACAGCTAAAGCAAAAATCACGATAAATAAAATCGCAGCTATTGTCGTTATTTTTGTTAAAAAGAATAACGAGATGAAGTAGGTAAATACGACAAGTGTTAGGTGGCCTAAACTTCCGAATAAAGTCGCTCTAAGCAATGGACGTTTAAACTCTTGAGCAATAGCTAAAAGTTGTTTTAATTCTCTTAATGATGTCATTACTCTACCTCCTTAGCTAAAAATTTTGATTTCAGTTGTTGTTGATCTGTGAACAATCTTCTATACAGTGAATTTTCTTCAATCAGCTCATCATGCGTTCCTTCTTCGATAATTTTCTTATCTTTTAGAACATATATATTATCAGCGTTTGTTATAGTCTCTAAATCGTGAGAAATAACGATAATAATTTTTCCTTCTTTAATTGAATCAAAGGCATTAAGCACGATTTCTTTACTGTAATCATCAATATTCGATACAGCTTCGTCAAGTATATACAAGTAAGAATCTTTTAAAATTGCTTTTGCTGCAAAGTAATCTTTGTTTTTGACCACCAGAAGATTCGCAGCACCTATCACAAGTTCATAATCTAGACCACCGTGTTCTTCCACGAAATCTTTAAGATTAACTTTTTCTAAAGCATTATACATTTCTTCTTCAGTTATATTTTTACGAACATAAATGCTCTCTTACGGTTCCTTGAACTAAATAACTATCATTAGTAATAAGTGTCGTAATCTTAGCCATCTCTCTAGTAGGAATACTATCGATATTGAAGTTATCATATTTTATATTTCCGCTATAGTTAGAATTTAAACCTAAGATTAACTTGATAATAGTAGACTTACCACTTCCACTTTCTCCTACTAATGCTGTTTTCGTACCAGGTTTAAATATCATATTAATATTTTCTAAAGTTGTCTCCTCTCCATAAGAGAAGCTAACATTGTTCAGAACAATATTTTTCCCTGCTTCTACCTCAATAGTTTCATCTTTTTCTTGCTCTGGATGATCGAAGTTTATAGATATTATCTAACTCAACATTCCCTTTCATTTGAAATATGGAACAAGCCACCTAAAGCACGCAACGGTTTGAAGCATTCTAAAGAAGCTACGATTACGAAAACGATAAGTTTCTGATCTTTCACCGCAAAAATAGCAATAATCGATAAAACAAAAATAGAAACATAAGTAATAGCATCCATCACATTAATAGAATTAAGTTGGTGACGAAGTAACGCCATCGTAGATTTTTCTATATTTTGCACTACAGTATCAACATCACTCCTACATTATCTTCTTTACCGTAAATTTTTTTGCCGTTGTGAAACCTGATAATCTATCGTAGAATACCTCTGATAAACTTAAAAATCACTGAAATTCTTTTTATTAGCTTTTTCGATTTCTTAATAATAATCATAATAGACACAGGAATAAGCGGATATAATAATAACATCGCTATAAATAGTAAGATGTGAATCTTCCCATAAATCTACAAACAGAGCTAAGCACTATAAACAATGTCGCAAACATTTGCGGTACAAATTTATTAAAAATAAAACTCAATATTCACAATTGATGAAGAATTCATCACAAGAAGAAACTACCAGTGTTTACTGCTTCTGTATAATTTAGTGAAAGTTTTTCTACTTTGTTGTAAATCTCTTTCCTTAATGTATTTCTAACCTGTTTAGAAATTTTTGTGACTGAGTAATTATCCTGTTGTAGCTGCGTAATAAACTACTAAACCTACTACCGTTTTTAGAATAAATCTAATGCAGCGCCACTTCTACTCTCTTCACCTAGTGAATAAAATAGAAAATCTACGAAGTTGTAGATGAAAAATAGCGAGCACCAAAAGGCAACAAGTTTAAGAATCGCTACGAGATATACTTCTTTTTTGATATTAAAGAGAGCCATCGCTCTACCATCTATCTTCATAATATCTCCTTATTTAATTTCAAATTTAGATTAATTTACACAAAAAGAGTAAAAAATAATATAAGATATTATAGACCACTGCGGAAAGTGACTCGAGAAAATCTTGTTTCTTAAAAAAACACGATTTTTGAGTCACTCACATTCACTCTTTTTGTGAAAAAGGCTCTATTAACCTTTATTGATATTTATTATCAATTGTTATTATACTATATAGCTAAATTAAAAGATAGCTTTTAAGTTTATTGTTACGAAAATGTTCAAAATTATAAGGAATGGTCAGAAAGTGGTGTTTTAGACTCACTCTTAGTTATTTAAATTTTTTATATAGACGTCTTTTCAAAAGAGACAGATGTTGTGATTTTTCTTTTTTTGAGTTGTGTAAATGTCAATATAAATATGTCAAAAATTCAAAATAAAAATGCCCAAATTTTTCAATCCCTATTTTTGCATTTTTCCTAAATAAAAAGGCTGTTGACTCATACATAATATGCATTTGTCAACAGTAGCAACTATCTAATTCATTAATAAAGTAGCGTTTCTTATATAAAAATATGATATTTAATTAAAAATTTTTATTTTACTATCTTTTTCCCAAAGCAATGATGCGATTAATAGTAATGCACCTAATACTGCACCTATTACTAAAGCTAATAGATACATAAGTGGATTACTTACAGCTCCTGCAGCGATAGCAAAGATTCCTCCGTGAGGAGCTTTTGATACAGCACCAAAAGTCATACTTAAAGCTCCAGCGATACCACTTGAGATAAATAATGGTGGAATAACACGCGCTGGGTTACTTGCTGCAAACGGAATGACGCTCCTTCTGTGATGAACGATAATCCCATTACGTAGTTTACTAATGCCCCACTACGTTGAGCTTTTGGCCAGATATTTTTGTTGATTGTTGCTGAAACAGCGATTGCTAATGGAGGTACCATACCACCGATCATAACCGCAGCCATTACATCACTTCCTGCTGAACCAGCAGATGTTAGTAACGCTGTACCTGTTACGTAAGCAGCTTTGTTAATTGGACCACCCATATCGATAGCCATCATCGCAGCTACTACGAATCCAAGGATGAATTTACCGCTTCCATTAAGACTTTCGATAAAGTGTTTTAAACCTTCCATCACACTTGCCATAGGCGCGTTAATTAGGAAAATCATTAATAATCCCATGATTAGCGACCCTAAGATAGGGAATAAGAAGATTGGTTTAATACCATCTAGTGAACGAGGCATCCAACTGAATGCAATTTTCAATACGTGGATAATTCCACCAGCTAAGAACCCGGCTACTAATGCTCCTAAGAATCCTGAAGGAGTGTACGCTAATAAATCGCTTTTCAGACTTAAAATACTTGGATGCGCTAAAATACCACCGATCATACCAACGATGAATCCAGGACGGTCAGCGATAGAACGACCGATGAACCCAGCTAGAATTGGTAACATCATACTAAATGAAATTTTACCGAAGTAGAATAACACTTCTGCAACTTTGTTGTAAGATGGATCTTTTAGGATCCAGATGAGTTAATACCCCAGATGAATGATAATGCGATAAGAATACCACCAGCTACTACGAATGGTAGCATGTTACTTACACCTTCCATTAGGTGTTTGTACGCACGACGTCCTAGACTTTCATTTGCTGAAGATTCTTCAGAAGCATCTGCTGCTCCGTCGTGTTTATAGATAGGTGCTTTTCCATCTAAGATTGTTTGGATAAGTTCTTCTGGTTTGTTAATTCCATCAGCTACTTTTGTCATAATTGTTGGACGTCCATCAAAACGTGCAACTTCTACTTTTATCAGCTGCAACGATGATTCCCGCCGCTCTTTCGATATCTTCTTTTTGTAAGTTTGTTTTCTACACCGATTTGACCGTTTGTTTCTACTTTAACATCTAGTACCATCGCTTTAGCTGTTTCTTTGATTTTTCCGCAGCCATAAATGTGTGAGCAATACCTGTTGGACAAGCTGTTACTGCGATAATGTATGGTTTTTCTCCACTTGGAGCTGCTTGTTTTTCTTCTTCTTTTGGAGCTTCTGTTTTAGCTACGAAGTCTGCAAATACTTTTTCTACATCTTCTTTAGTTGTAGCTGCATCTAATCCTGCTTTTTACATCTGCATCCGCAAGGGCATGATAATGAAGCTAGCGCTTTAAGGTGCTCATCAGCTCCTCCATCTGGCGCACAGATCATAAAAATGTGTTTTGCAGGCTGTCCGTCAAAACTTTCCCATTCAACACCTTCATCACTTTTCGCATAAACGATCATCGCTTTGTCGAAATCTACACTTTTAGCGTGTGGGATAGCTACATTTTCTCCTACTCCTGTAGTTGATTGAGCTTCACGAAATTTTAGTAATGCATTTAGAAGTTTTCTTTACTAGCGATAATATTTTTCCACTAACATGCTTGTTAGTTTATCCAGAAACTTCTTTTTATCTGTAGCGCTGAATCCGAATTGAACTAAGATCATAATTTAGAACATCTGTTAATTTCATTTTCTTTCTCCTTTATTAATTTCATATTTCCGAGGAAATACTTTTAACTTAATTTTATTTTTCTGTAAATAATTTATTAAAATTTTATTTTTAACTTTTTACTTCGATTTGAGGTAGTAATTCTATAATAAGTTCCTTACTTCCTCACCTACTAGAACGATGTCGCACCCCTGCAGCAGATGCATAGCGTAGAGCTGCTTGGTAGATCTTTTGTCTCGTTGTGTTTTCGCAACGAACATCGCTAACATACTATCTCCTGCCGCAACCGTCGATACTATCTTACCTTTAGCTACGTTTACTTCGAATACTTCTTTGTCTTCAGTTAGCAGCAAAGCCCCGTTTGCTCCACGTGAAACAAGGACGTTTTTCGCACCGCGTTCTTGTAATTTTTCAGCGTATTGCAAGATTTCTTCTATACTATTTAAAGTTACTCCGAACATTTCTCCAAGTTCAAATTCATTCGGTTTAACTACGAACGGTTTGTACTCTAGTGTGTCTAGCACTAATTCTTTATTACTATCTACTACTAATGTAGCACCTGACTCCGATACTTTCTTCGCAATAGCTTTGAAGTCTTCTACACCCATCCCCGCGATAACATTACCAGATAAGAATACTACATCTTCTTCAGTTAATACTTCTAACTTCGCAAAAAAGTCGCTCACATTATCTAGGTTTACACTACTACTTTGACCATTAATTTCAGTCTCAGTTTCTGTAGTCAATTTCATGTTAATTCTCGTAGCTCCACTTGTTTCTACAAAATCATGTTTTACACCTAAGTTGTCTAGTTCTGATTTTATAAAATATCCTGTGAATCCTGCGACAAATCCCCATGCTTTACTATCAACACCAACATTGTTCAGTAATATTGAGATGTTGATTCCTTTTCCACCTACTACGTACTTCGCTTCTTGTGTTCTATTTAATTTTCCAAGTGCGAAGTTGTTTGCCGTTGTCAGCATATCAACAGCCGGGTTTAAAGTAATTGTATAGTACACTATTAGTCCTCCTTTATACTTTTTACTTCTATTATGTTTGTATACCTCTTATACTCTTTTGGAACTTCATACGATACGATAGTTACATCATCTAACTCAACAAATTTTTGAAATTTTCTATGTCGAATTTTGATTTATCAGCAAGAATGTATTTTTCTCTTACTATATCGCCGAGCTTTTATAAAGCTTCATTTTCTTCAACAGTCGTAACACAAAGTTTCATCTATTCCATTACAACCGACAAAACATATATCAAAACTGTATTTTTCAGTTGTTCGATAGCACCGAACCTATGACAGCTTGCGTAGAATGTTTTATCGTTCCACCTAGTATAATAGTATGAATTTTGTTATTAATAAGTTTCGGTAAGTGATACGTTGAATTCGTAACGACCGTTATCCTCCTATCTCGAAGATAATCAATCATTTCATATGTTGATGTCCCAGCATCAAGATAAATCGTCTGACCCGATTCTAAGATGTTTTTACAAATATACTTTGCTACTTCTCTTTTTTCCTGTAGAAATTCTGCGCGCTTTACTTGAACACTTTCTTCGCTACCACGAGCTGCAGAACGTTTCATCGCACCACCATGAGTTCTATATAATAAATTCTGTTCTTCTAAATTTGTGAGATCTCGTCTAATAGTTGCTTCTGATACCACAGTGTTCCATAAGCTCTCTTATGTTCAGATCATTCTTATCAACAAATCTAAAATTATATTCCATCTTTCATTTTACCAATTTCTTCTCTCCTAACTCACAAGATTGTATATACAATATAATATAGCTATTCAATCAATTTCAAGCAAAAACACTCATAAATAATCAAAATAATCGAGTTGAAATAGGTGTTTTTGTTTTATATTGATTGTTTTTCTAAATGATGAGCGTTTTTAATTTTTAAGTTATTTTTCAAAATATTTTTCATAAACAGTATCGGTAAAAGATTTCTATTATCTCAATCTCTATATTTCAAAAATTAATGATGAGCGTTTTAATATTATTATTCTACTCGATCGATAAATAGATCTCAAAATTCTATATATTTAATTTTACTACTTATAAGTATAATACTTTAGAGTAGTAAAAATATCGAACTAAAACAAAAAGAGATTCAAGTATTTCTATCTGAACCTCTTATTTTTGATCTATTAGATCAAATTCTTATCTTCTTTTTTTGAAGGTAACTTCTTCTGCTTTATTTAGCTTCTGAAGTCTTCTGCTTCTAGCTCCACCTGCAACTTCAACTTTTACTTCTTGAGTTGTTTCTACTTCTGGTGCTACTTCCTCAACTGTTGGAGCAATTTCAACTTGCGCTTCTTCTGCTGTTGGAGTAACCTCAACTTGTGGTGCTACCTCTACATGTTGCTCTGGTGCAACGTGCACTTCTTGAGAAGCTTGCACTGGCTGTTCTTCTTGAACTTCATTCACAACAACTTGTTCTTGTACTCCATGTTGCGCATTTGGTTGAACCCTTGTGGTCGTCCTCCATGTGGCGCGTTTGGATTGAACCCTTGTGGTCGTCCTCCATGTGGCGCGTTTGGATTGACTCCTTGTTGTTGTCCTCCGTATTGCGCGTTTGGATTGAACTCTTGCGGTTGTCCTCCATGTTGCGCATTTGGATTAAACCCTTGTGGTTGTCCTCCATGTTGCGCATTTGGATTGAATCCTTGTGGTGCTTGCCCTTGGAATCCTTGTTGCACACGTCCTTGTTGCGCATTTGGATTGAATCCTTGTGACGCTTGCCCTTGGAATCCTTGTTGCACACGTCCTTGTGGTGCATTTGGATTGAATCCTTGTGACGCTTGCGCTTGAAACCCTTGTTGCGGGCGTCCTTGTGGCGCATTTGGATTAAATCCTTGTGGCGCTCGCCCTTGGAATCCTTGATTCATACCATTGTTAAATTGCGGTTGATTCGGAATCGGATTACCGAATTGATCATATTGAACTGGTTGTCCAAATGGATTTGCAAATTGGCTATAGTATTGTTGAGCTTGTGGTGTTTGCCTTAAGAAGAATCTTGCAAACTCACTGTTTGAGTTAGTTTCTACCGCGTTTGATGGTAGTGACATTAATACAAAGAAGAATACAATAACATAGACTGGAGTTAATAAATATACTGAGAAATAACTTAGAATGTAATATAAAGCTATTAAAATAACAATTCCCCATGTCGCAAAACCTACATCACGTAGTCTTCTTGTGAAACTTGCAGTTAAAGGTATAATTAAAATAAGTCCAGCTATAAAAATAAATATTCCGAATGCTAAGCCTGTTTGAAGAGTAGATACTCCATCACTTAACGCTCCTCCGCCTAGTAGGTAGTCTGTGCTACTGCTTGATTTTCTACCAATGCTAGTAAGTGAAGAAAACATACCTTGGAATACTATAATCGTTAATAAAATAAACCCTCCTAAAATACTCCCTACAGGAAACCAGTGCCCAGTTACAGATGTATAACCTGTAAAGTCCACAAAACCTTTAAAGAAGTCTTTAAAAGAAGAGCCATAAGTAACATGTTTACGTCTTTGGTCTATCATAAAACCCTCCTATTGTAATAAAGTTAAATTATATAACTATAATATAATAAAGAGTAACTATAGTCAATTGAAATATGGTTATTCTCTATAATTTTTACAACCTTTAGCAAGTCAAATAAAGATTAATTTCATACTATATTTTACATTATACTTTCTATTGAGTAGTCCTCTTTTTCAAAATAATAAGGGAGTGACTCAAAAATCGTGATTTCGAGAAATCGATTTTTGTCGAGTCACCCCCGCACAGAATGATAGATATCTAAAAAGCTTTTTATAAAGCGAATTTAGATATCAATAAACTCACTACGTCTATGAATTTTCATATAAACCTGTTAAAATTTAGGGTCTTTTGGGTCAGCTCCTTAAGTTATATTCTATATTTCTGTTTTTCTCAAAACTTCTCTTGCTTCTTCTACAGTGTCTTCTATTATATTTTTAACTGATCGAAGTTCACTTACTAAACCTGCGATTTGCCCCGCCATAACAGAACCATTTTCGACATCTCCGTCATAAGCTGCTCGTCTTAATGAACCTAGAGTCAATTCTTCTAACTCCATAAGTGTCGAAGATTTTTCTTCTAATTCATGATATCTTTTCGTAAGTTCATTTTTGATACCACGCACCGGAGCTCCGAATTTTTCTCCTGTCAATGTAGTTGATGTATCAGCCGCTTCTAAAATCATATTTTTATACTCTGTAGAAATTGGACATTCTTCAGAAGCTAAGAATACAGTTCCCATCTGAACTCCACTTGCTCCTAGACAATATGCAGCAGCCATACCTCGACCATCTGCGATTCCTCCAGCAGCAATAACAGGAATATTCACCGCAGCAGTTACCTGTGGTAACAACGCCATTGTTGTACTAGTTCCTACATGTCCTCCTGCTTCCATACCTTCTACAACAACTGCATCACAACCTAATTCTTCCATTTTTATCGCAGCTTTCACCGATGGAATAACCAGATTACTTTTATCGCTTCTTTTTAAGCGTGGCATATATTTTCTTGGAGTTCCAGCTCCTGTTGTAACAATTTTTACACCTTCTTCGATAACATCTATTATTTCATCAATATTGTGCATCATAAGCATAAGGTTAACCCCCAAAGGTTTTATCCGTAAGTTTCTTACATTGTTGGATTTCTTTGCAGTTTCTCCGGACTTACCCCTCCGAAGCTAAAATACCTAGCCTTTCGCATTTTGATACTGCTGAAACAAGTTCATGTCTAGCTATTTGAGCCATTGCCCTTGAAATATCGGATACTTTATCCTAATAATTTTGTAATCGTCATAATGGTTCTCCTTTATGTTTAAATTTTTATAACCTGACTTCTTTATAGCTTTCTATTTTCTAAATACAACAAACACTACACATATACTCAACAGAATATATACGTAGCATCTGCACGTTACAACTCCGTAAAGGTCAATAACGCTAATTTCCTCTACTAATATTGTACCATTTTTCTTAATTAACTGTCAAACTTTAACCTTAGCTGTTAGAGGTAGTTATCTTTCTATTTGTATTTCTATCCGATTCAGATTATCCTACTTTTAAAAAACAAATCTAGCAACCACGTAGCAAACTATCATTAAGATTACCGATGATAAGAAACACGCTGTAAATACTCTACACCACGTTCCTATAACTTTAAAGTTAACACTCATCCCTAAAGCTGCCATCGCCATACCTAAGAATACATATGCAGCATCTACAAAAAATGGAGCTAATGGTTTTAAGAAAGAAACATAACTTCCTAAGATACTCATAAAGATAAAACCTAGAATAAAAGTATGGCATTGGAACTTTTTCCTTTTTGTTTCATCTTGAGTTTTTATTAACTACAATCAACTTATACCTGCTACTACAATAAGCATAAGAACACGTGATAGTTTAGTAAGAATCGCAGCATCTAACGCTACTTGTCCACCTGCTCCCCCTGCGGCAACTGCGTGAGCTATTTCATGAAGACTTCCTCCTGTAAACACTCCGTAGTTGTAAGCATCAAGCCCTAGATATGGTTGTAAAGTTACTTCTATTAAAGTAAATACTGTACCTAGTATCGCAACTACCGCAACCGCAAGTACACTGTTATCTGTTTTTCGCTGAAGTTGACCACTTACCCCCATGACTGCCGCAGCACCACAGATACCACAACCACATGAAGATAACAACGCAGGTTCATGAGTCGCATGAAAGCTCGACACATAAAGTAGGTTAAAGTTATCATAAATAAGACAATAAAGAACGCAACAACTAGAGTCTTCTTACCTTCTGATAGAAGTCTATCCAACGCTAACTTAAATCCTAATAAAATTATTCCAAGTCGTAAAAATTTATTACTTATAAATGGAATATCCGCCTTAACCTGCTCTTTTAATCCTTTTGATGTTTGTAGTAACATACCTATAACAAGTGCTATTACCAAATGTCCAAACAATTTTAACGCAGGAACTTGAGCAAGATATTTCGCTACTAACGAAATAATCAACATTATACCTAAGGTATAATAAAAATTAACACTCTTAAATCTTTCCATACAGGTTTCCCCTTTTTATAATATTTGTTTAAATAAAAACTATTTATAGTTTTAATTATACTATCTACATTATTTGTATTCAAGGTTACATGAAATAAAAATAATAAATGATCATATTCTAAAAAAGGGGTGACTTGACAAAATCGTGATTTAAGAAATCGATTTTAGTCGAGCCACTCCCACAAGGTTATTAGATATCTAAAAAGCTTTTATAAAACAAATTCAGACGTCAATAAACTTCTGCATCTATGAATCCTATATACACTTTTGTTAAAATTTAGGACTTTTTAGAGCATAGCCCTTCTTCAATTCAATCTGTTATTTTGTTACTACAACAATAAGAATAAGTAGTGAGCAATGATTCCCGCTGCAATACCACCTATTGTATGTGATACGATTGCTTTTGAAGATAATTTACGTGCTCCCAGAGCATCCATCATACCAATGTGAGTACTTAAGTATCCACTCCAACACATACCCATCGCTGTAAATACCGCAATATCATTCGCTCCGATTAATCCGCTCTTCAAGAATTCTGGAACTAATGAGATTGCTCCCCCCACTGCTCCTAAGGCTGTAATTGGGAATGCAATAGCTTCTGCAGAATGGAATCCAAATAATGGTTCTAGGATGAATGTTAATTTTTCTCCTAACCAAGGTAAGAATCCAACACCTTCATATGCCGCACCTGTATATCCTCCAGCTGGCATTTTGAATGTTAACATCATTACGAAAGTACATACTATAAGTACACCCGGAATAATTGCTAGCCCCATCTCTACCCCAGTTTTTCCACCTTCTAAAACTGTATCTAGAACTCGTTGGAACATGTTCCCATCACGTACTATTCTTACTTTGTCCGGTCTATCATCACCTTCAGCTAATTCTATCGCTGGTTCTTCCGCTTCATCACCATAGTATTTTTTTGTTTGTCTTAACATTAAACGAACACTTATAATACTACCTAAAATCGCTCCGATATTCCCTATAATCGCTGCTTTAATAAATCCTTCTCCTTGCCCCATCATAAACATCGTTACGATAAGCCCCATACCAAAAGCTGTCCCTAAGTTACATAAAGCTGGTACTTGGTATTTTTTAAAGAAAGATGTAAATCTTTTATCTTTCGCAAATGGAATGATAGCTGGGTTATCTGATAAATATGTAGCCACCGCACCTGTAACACTTGCTCCAGGCATTCCCCAAAGCGGTTTCATAAGTGGTGCAAAAATTTTTGTTAATTAACGCTATTGCGCGAACTCTGATAATAACGCACTAATTGACCAGCAATAACTGCCATTGCCATGATGAAAAATACTGTATTAAGTAATAAATCATGCGCTGTCGCCATCATCGTCTTGAACATAAGTGGTGTCCCCATTTTTCTAGCCATAAGGCCAAATATTAGGAAGAATATTCCTAAGAAGACAAACGTTTCTAAACTTATCGCTTTTTAACCACTACATTTTTTGGTTTTTTCTTTTTCTTGGTTGTATCTCCGTCCATAAAAATCGTCCTTTCTGATTTTTATATATAATTACTCCGTTGTTCATAGCGTGAACTGTACTAATACAACTTTCTATTAATATTATACCATAGAATCTTTGCCCTTGCAACTATTTCAACAATTCGGAAACTAATTAAACTAAATTACTATTATAAAAAAATTTCCAGAATAAACGAAAAAGATTTCAAGTTGTACTTTTCACAGTAATATCTACAAAAGCTAACATCTCCAAATAATTTCTTAAAAAAATAAAATTAATTATATTTATATTTTTACTACTTTATCTCCTTCAGTACTAGTACAGTTGTATTTTTAGTGTTATATTTGTATTATTATCATAGTAATGTGAGAATTTTTCTATTGTAGTAATAGTAAACAAATATAAATCTATTAAACTATAAATACTTTCTTCAAGCTAGATTAATTGCTTTTTAAATAACTTTTTTTGATAGAATTAAATAGCAAAAATAAATATATAGGAGAAGATTTTTTATGCGAACGAAAAATGAAAATAATAATAAAATTTTAAAGTTTTCAATTAGAAAATTATCTCTTGGTGCAGCACCGGTTATTATCGGTGCTTTATTCTTCGGAAGTTACGTACCAAGCGAAGCGCTTACCAACGAAAATAACTCAAGCGTTAAATACACTTATCTAGCTGAAAACGAGCTTACGGAATCGGAAAAAGTTTAATTAAACAAAGTATTCCAAAAGACGTAAAAAATAACGAAACATACTACATGGTTTATAAAAAAGAAGCTCAAACTTCTACTAAGCCAACAACAGAATTAAAAGAATTACCTAATACTGGGCAAAGTTCGCTTCCTGTAGCAGGCCTTGGAATCGGTACTGCAGTATTAGTGGTTCTTTTAATGTCGAAAAAACATAGAAATAAAGTTCTTAGCGTTGTGTTGATTGGAGCTATGGGACAAAGTATTATTGTACCTTATGAATCATTTGCTTTCGAAAATAAAGAATTAGTACGCTATAACACACAAACAACAGTTACTGATTCTACAGAACTTGCGAATGGTGTAATTAACATCGATGGCTATCGCTATGTTGGTTACTTCACACTTAGTGATTTAGGAGCTTTACCTCAAGCTGAACAGAAGCCTCTTCCAAAACCAACACAACCAGCAGTTGAACCAACACAACCTACTCCTGCTCCTGCAGTAGATCATAAAATAACTCCTGATGAAGGACCTAAAGCACCAGTTGAAAATAAACCTGAACTTAAATCAACTACAGAAGTTGTTCCTTTCGAGACAATCGAGCAACCTGATGCTACTTTACCTAAAGGACAAACTAAAGTTGTTCAAGAAGGGGTTAACGGTGAACAAATCGTGTTCAGTGAGGTGACTACTATCGACGGTAAAGAGACTAGTAAAGTTATTAAGACTTCAATTACAAAACAACCTGTTAATAGAGTAATTGCTGTTGGTACTAAAGAGGAAGTTGCACCCACTCCTGTCGTTACTCCAACAACTCAAGTAACTCCAACTGAAGGTGAAAAAGCTCCATCTGTAGTAAAACCTGAAGTGACTATAACTACAGGAGTTGTACCTTTCGGAACTACTGAGCAACTAGATGCTACTTTACCTAAAGGGCAAACTAAAGTTGTTCAAGAAGGAGCTAACGGAGAACGTACTATTTTAACGGAGGTAACTACTGTTGATGGTAAACAAACTAGCAAAGTACTAGAAAACACAATTACAAAACAACCTGTTAATAGAGTAATTGCTGTTGGTACTAAAGAGGAAGTTGCACCTACTCCTGTCGTTACTCCAACAACTCAAGTAGCTCCAACTGAAGGTGAAAAAGCTCCATCTGTAGTAAAACCTGAAGTGACTGTAACTGCAAGTTGTACCTTTCGGAACTACTGAGCAACTGAATGCTACTTTACCTAAAGGGCAAACTAAAGTTGTTCAAGAAGGAGCTAACGGAGAACGTACTATTTTAACAGAGGTAACTACTGTTGATGGTAAACAAACTAGCAAAGTACTAGAAAACACAATTACAAAACAACCTGTAAACAAGGTTATCGCCATTGGAACTAAGGAAGAAGCCACTCCTCAACCTAACGCTCCAAAACCTGAGGAAACTAAACCTGCACCTCAACCTGAAACTCCAAAACCCGACGAAACTAAACCTACACCTCAACCTGAAAAACCTGAAGAAATTAAACCAGAAGAAAAAGTAGATAAAACTGCACTAAAAGCTCAAATTGATAGAGCTCTTGCTCTTGTCCCTGCTGATTACTCTACAGCAAGTTACAACGCTCTTAAACCAATTTTAGAAGCTGCGCAAAACGTCTACTCTTCTGATAGTGTTAAACAACCTGAGGTAGATAGTGAAACAGCGAAACTTAAAACCGCTATTGATGCTCTTAATGTTGACAAAACAGACTTAAATAACACTATTGCCGATGCTAAATCAAAAACTAAAGATCACTACAGCGATGTAACTTGGGCTAATCTTCAATCTGTATTAGCTGAAGCTGAAAAGTTACAAACAAACCTGAAGCAAAACAAAGCGAAGTTGATCGCGTTAATGAAAAACTTAAAGCAGCTATTGCAGGATTAAACACAGATAAGACTGAACTTGAAAAACAACTAGCAGATGCTAACTCTAAAACTGCTTCAGTCTTCAGTCCTGAAACTTGGTCTGCATTAGACGAAGCTAAAAAAGCAGCTCAAGCTGTAGAAGATAACGCAACTGCTACACAAGCTCAAATCGATGAAGCAGCTAAAAACTAAAAAGCCGCTATCGACGCATTAAATGTTGATAAAACAAAATTACAAAGAACAAATTAAAAGATGCAGCTACTAAACAAGAAGCTGACTACGGTACTAAAACTTGGAATGACTTCAAAAATGCTGAAATAAAAGCTAAAGAAATCAACAACCAAACTACTCCACTTCCTAAACAAAGTGAAATAGATGCGGCTACTAAAGCTCTTCAAGATGCTATTAAAGCTCTTGCCGTAGATAAAACTGCATTACAAAACGCTATTAACACAGCTAATAACAAACGTAAAGAAGAATACACTACTCAAACATGGAAAGCTTTAGAAGGGGCACTTGCAGCAGCAAAACCTGTAAATGCAGATGAAGCTACTACTCAAAGCAAAGTAAATGCAGCTGCTGAAAAATTAGAAGAAGCTATCAAAAACTTAGCTCCATTAGCAAAAACCAGTACTAACATTTGTCAAGACTGACAAGAAAGTATTAGATAAAGAAGTAGTTGCTAAGTATTCTCTAGAAAATCCTACTAAAGCTAAAATCAAATCAATTACAGCTACTCTGAAAAAAGATGGACAAGTTGTTAAGACTGTAAATCTGACAGAAAATAATCTAAATGCTTTATTAGACAATGTAGAATACTTCAAAGAATATACTCTATCTACTACAATGATTTACGATAGAGGTAACGGTCAAGAAGAAACTGAAACATTAACTGATCGACCAATTCAATTAGACCTTAAAAAGTTGAAATTAAAAAAATATTAAAAGAAACAAGCTAATAAGTGTTGATGCTGAAGGCAATGAAACAGATATAAGTTTACTTTCAGAAAAACCAGCGGATGTCGCTCCACTTTACCTGCGAGTTTACAACTCATGATAACAAAGTGACAAGACTTTCTGTTGATAAAAATTGAAGAAGTAGTTAAAGATGGAAAAACTTTATACAAAGTTACTGCAACTGCACCTGATTTAGTTCAGCACACAGATGCTTCTAAATTATCAAATGAGTATGTTCATTACTTCGAAAAACAAAAAGCAAAAGAAGGTAATGTTTACTATAGCTTCAACGAACTTGTAAAAGATATGCAAACTAATCCTACTGGAGAGTTCAAACTTGGTGCAGATCTTAATGCAGCGAATGTAAAACCTAACGGAAAATCTTATGTTACTAATACATTTAAAGGTAAATTACTAAGTAATGATGGTGGCAGATTTACTATCCACAACTTAGCACGTCCTCTATTTGGTAGAGTCGAAAATGCTCATGTTCATGATATCAACTTAGGTAATGTAGATATTAATTTACCTGGAGAAAATAAAGTTGCACCTCTTGGTGATATGTTCAAAAACTCAAATATCGAAAATATTAAGGTAACAGGTAATGTTGTAGGTAATAACGATGTTACTGGTATGGTTAACAAACTTGATGAATCAAATATGCGTAACGTTGCATTTATCGGTAAGATTAACAGTCTTGGGGATAAATCTTGGTGGTCTGGAGGACTTGTAAGTGAAAGCTGGAGAAGTAATACAGATAGTGTTTATTTCGATGGTGATATTGTAGGTAACAACTCTAAATTTGGTGGACTTGTCGCTAAAGTTAACCACGGTGGAAACCCTAACGATTTCAAACAACGTGGTAGATTAACAAATTCATTTGTCAAAGGTACTATGACACTTAAAAACCATGGTCAAAGCGGTGGCTTAATTCACGAAAACTATGACTGGGGATGGGTCGAAAACAACGTTAGTATGATGAAAGTTACAAACGGAGAAATCATGTATGGAGCAAGTTCAGTTGACACTGGAGATTCATACTTCGGATTTGATAACTTCAAAAACAACTTCTATGTAACGGATGTAGCTACAGGATTATCTTCATACAACAAATCTAAGCAAATTAAAGGTATTACAGAAGCTCAAGCCTTAGAAAAATTTGCTAAGATGGGAATCACTGCTCATGAGTATGTAATTAACGAACCGGTAGTTAATACACTTAACAATACTAAACCAAAAGACGATACTTATAAAGATACTCAAGATTATAAAGCAGATCGTGAACTTGCTTACCGTAATATTGAAAAACTTCAACCATTCTACAATAAAGAGTGGATTGTTAACCAAGGTAACAAGATTCCTGCAGATTCTAAATTATTAACTACAGAAGTATTATCTGTTGCTACGATGAAAGATAATAAATTCGTAACTGAACTTGGGGATGCCAACCGCATTATCGTTCACTATGCTGATAAGACAAAAGAAATCTTTAACATTTCTCCTAAAGAATCTCAAGTGAAACAAGTTAAAGAATATAGTATCGCTAAACTTGGAGAAATAGTTTATACTCTAACATTGTTGATAAAGATCGTAGTGATTTAATCAGCGCTATCGAAAGTAAATTAAGTCCAGTTGAATTACAATCCGATCCTATTTATCAACACTTAGGAAGAACAGGTGGTAACAAAGTAAATGCAATTAAGGATCTTTACTTAGAAGAAAGCTTCAAGTACGTTAAAGATAATCTTAATAAATTCGTTACTAAGTTAGTTCAAAATGAAGATCATCAGCTTAACACCGATGAAGCTGCTAAACGTGCATTAATTAAGAAAATTGATGATAATAAGGCTGCAGTTCTTCTTGGATTATCTTACCTAAATCGTTACTACGGTGTTAAATTCGATGACTTTAATATTAAAGAATTAATGCTATTCAAACCTGATTTCTACGGTAAGAATGTTAATGTGTTAGACTTCTTGATTAAGATTGGCTCTAAAGAAAGTAACATTAAAGGTGATAGAACTTTAGAAGCTTATCGTGAAGCTATCGGTGGAGTTATCGGTATAGGCGAGTTAAACAGTTTCTTAGACTATAATATGCGTCTATTCACAAGTGATACAGACTTAAACGATTGGTTCATAAAAGCTACTAAAGATAATGTATATATCGTTGAACCAAAAACAACAACTCCTGAATTTGCTGATAAGAAACACAGAGCATACGAAGGATTAAACAACGACATGCATGGTAAGATGATTTTACCGCTTCTTAACTTAAAAGATGCACATATGTTCTTAATCTCAACATATAACACTATGGCATACAGTTCATTTGAAAAATATGGTAAGAATACTGCAGAAGAACGCGAAGCATTCAAAGCTGAAATTGATAAAGTCGCTAAAGGTCAGCAAAATTACCTAGACTTCTGGTCACGCTTATCATTAGATAAAGTTCGTAATCAACTGCTTAAGAGCAACAACATGGTACCAACACCAGTGCTAGATAACCAAAATTATAAAGGAATCAGCACAGATAAATATGGACACACTAACAGTGGTAAAGATGTAGCTCCTATCCGTGAATTATACGGACCAACAGGACGTTATCATGCAACTGACTGGCGTATGGGAGCTGTAGCTCGTATTTACGGTAACCCTTATAAAGATGATTCTGTATTCTTCATGGTTACTGATATGATCAGCGATTTCGGTATCTCAGCATTCACTCATGAAACTACTCACGTAAATGACCGTATGGTATACTTAGGTGGTTCAAGACACCGTGAAGGTACTGACTTAGAGGCATTCGCACAAGGTATGTTACAATCACCTGCTGAAACAAGTCCAAACGGTGACTTTAAAGCTCTTGGATTAAATATGGCTTACGAGCGTCCAAACAATGGAAATCAATGGTATAACACTAATCCAAATGACCTTAAATCTCGCGCTGAAATCGATAATTACATGAAAGGTTTCAACGATACTCTAATGCTTCTTGACTACCTTGAAGGAGAAGCTGTAATTGATAAACACGATAAAGCACTAAACAATGCTTGGTTCAAGAAAGTTGCTAAAAAACTACGTAACGCTAATACGAAGAACCAATACGATGAAGTTAGAGATCTTAACGAAGAAGAAAAAGGATATGAGTTAAACTCTGTTAACGACTTAGTAGATAAAAACTTCATGACTAAACACGGTCCAGGTAATGCTATCTATGATCCAACTGGATTTGGAACTGCCTACGTGACTGTACCTATTACTGCAGGTATCTACGGAGGTAACACAAGTGAAGGTGCTCCGGGATCTATGTCATTCAAACATAACACATTCAGAATTTGGGGTTACTACGGATATGAAAAAGGATTCCTTAACTATGCTTCGAATATGTTAAAAGGTGAATCTAAAAAAGCTGGTAAGAATACTCTAGGTGATGACTTCATCATCAATAAGATTTCTGACGGTAAATTTAACAACCTAGAAGATTGGAAGAAAGCATACTTCAAAGAAGTTGTTGATAAAGCTAAAGCAGGATTTAACCCTGTTACAATCGATGGTACTACATACAGTAGCTACGATGACTTAAAACATGCATTTGCTGAAGCTGTTGAAAAAGATAAAGCTACTTTAAGTAACGGATCAGTTAAATCTGACAATACTGTTGCTCTTAAAGAGAAACTATACAAAAAACTTCTTCAACAAACAAACAGCTTTAAAACTTCTATCTTTAAATAATAATTCAAACAACAAAACCTAGGTTTAGAAATTTCTAAATCTAGGTTTTTTGATGTTTCAATAAGCGCTTATCCAAATTTTTAAATTACGTAAACCACACAACCTCAACATTCAAAAAAATTCAGGACCTAAAACTTAGGCCTGAATTAATTTTTATATTATATCTACTTCTTTTTTTATATTGTTCTTTGATATTTTTCATCAAGAACATCATCACTTATAATTGCTGTAAGGTCTTTTAGTTGGAAAAATGTGTAAAATGCATGTGTTGAAAACTTACTATGGTCTGCAAGAACATAACGTTCAGTCGCATTATTAAGGATCGTTTCATTACAACGCCCTTCTTCTTCATCAGAGATAGTAACCTTCTCTAAATCTATACCATTCACCCCAACAAACGCCTTATTTACACTTATTTTACTAAGCGCATCTTGTGTGAAGAATCCAATAAAACCTTTTGTTTTTTGACGGTATCTTCCTCCAATAAAAATTAGATCACAAGATAGATTGTCTTTGAACTGTTCAAATACCGTTAATGAATTCGTCACAATGTTAATATCTCTATCTTGAAGGTACTCCGCCAAATAACTCGTCGTGCTTCCTGGACCTATAAAAATAGTTTCATTATCTTTTATAAGCTCTGATACTTTTCTAGCAATTTGTTTTTTCTCTTCAATATTTACAGATATTTTTTTGTTATAATTATCCTCTTGATAGAAATTTTTCGGTTTTAACTTCGCTCCACCGTGTATTCTAGTAAGGTGTCCATAATCTTCTAACTCTTGCAAATCACGGCGAATCGTCATCTCAGTAACTTTCATATCATTCGCTAAATTACTAACACGTACTAAATGTTTGTTTTTCAATTCATTTAAGATATAACTATGTCTGTCTATTTTTAACATTTTTCTCCACTCTAAAATAATAAATTTAACATTTATATTTTAACACTTTTTCGAAAATATAAAACAGAAAACATAAAAGAACTATCAAAACGAACGTTAAATCTAACATAAAAACAAAACTAGCTGTTTTGTGGATATATTAACCTTCAAACAACTAGTTTTTATTAATTATTTTCTTTATCTTCTTTTTCTTTTTTTCTACTTTTTGGTTGTTCTGTAGCTGCAACAACTCTCATATTTAGAAGTCTATCATATAGCATTATAGGATTCTTACGTTTAAGTACATATTTCTCATATAACCAGAATATTGCAGAAACTGGTACTGCAGCCTAACCGATAGTAACTTTAATTAGGAATTCTCTAATTAAATATCTAGAAAATTCAATTTTCTTATTATCTGTAGGTACTATTCTTACTTTAAGAAGTTTTTTCCCGATAGTTTGCCCTTGCCATTTATGCGGTAGGTATCCATATAAAAGAATTGCAAAGATAACTATTGAAAGTGTCATATATAATGCATTTCTTTCATTTTCCGCTCCACCTTGAGCTCGTAGATTCACCGTAGTATATTGAAAAACGAACGCTATCGGTAAGTAAATACCTAAGTCAATTAAATACGCAATTAAACGTTTTATAGGCGAAGCTTCTTCACCGTGTACATCTAATAATGGTTCAGCTGTTGGTGCTGAAATATCATTTAAAGTTGGTTTTATATTTCTATCACTATAGCTATATGAACTATTTTTTTTAATTTTCTTAACCATAGTTCACCTAGTCTTCTAAGTCAACGTTGTGGTATACTTGTTGAACATCTTCACAATCGTCAAGCATTTCTAACATTCTTTCAAATTTAGCTTTATCTTCTTCACTTAATGTTACTTCGTTTTGAGGAATCATTGAAATTTCAGCAACTTCAAATTCTTCGATTCCAGCCGCTTTAAGAGCTTCTTGGATTTCGTGGAAGTTTTCTGGTTCACCATATACTAATGTTAACTCATCTTCTTCAATAATATCACGAGCATCGATATCAGCTTCCATAAGAGTTTCTAATAATTCATCTGCACTCTTACCTTCAACACCGATTACTGCAGTGTTGTCGAACATGTAGTTAACAGAACCAGTAACACCTAAGTTACCTCCGTTTTTACCTAATGCTGTACGTACTTCAGCTGCTGTACGGTTAACGTTGTTTGTAAGTGTGTCGATGATAACCATTGTTCCACTTACACCGAAACCTTCATAACGTAATTCATCGTAGTTCTCTTCACTTCCACCTTTTGCTTTTTCAATAGCACGGTCAATAATATTTTTAGGAACACGGTAAGTTTTCGCTCTTTCTAAAACTACTTTTAGATTTCTGTTACTTTCTGGATCTGGTTCTCCAGTTTTTGCTGCTTGGTAAATTTCACGTCCAAACTTAGCATAAATCTTACTAGTGTTAGCGTCTTTTGCCGCTTTTTTTTCTTTAATATTATTCCATTTACGACCCATAGTCTTTTAATCTCTCTTTCTTTTTATAAAGTATTTTCCATTTTAGTAAAATTTCCTCGCTACAATATAGCCAGAAAGTTATTACATACCACTATATATTACTATATTTAAGCCATTTTTCAAGCATTGTCTAGGTTTTTAGCTAATTAACAATCATGTATTTTTATTTAATCTTAATACTATTCAATATAAATAACTATAAAATTATAACTTTTGCCTTTAATATATCTATCATAAAAGGGGTGACTCAAAAATCGCGATTTCGTAGAAATCGATTTTTGTCGAGTCACCCCAAAGATATTAGATATCTAAAGAGCTTTTACAAAGCGATTTAGATATCAATAAACCACTGCGTCTATGAGTTCTCATAAGAACTTCGTTAAATTTTAGGTCTTTTGGGTCCAGTACCTTTAAATATCCTCACTTTAGTTTTGTTTTTTACGTCTAGCTACCTCTGCAGCTACTAATGATATTAATCCTAAAGCTCCAAACCCATTAGTTTTTTCCCCTGTATTAGCCAACTCCCTTACTCCTTGCATCTCTAACACATCTTTCGGTTTTGGTTCCGGTTTTGGTTCCGGTTTTTGGTTCCAGTTTCAGTTCCGGTTTGAGACTCAGTTTTTGGCTCCGGTTTCGGCTCCGGTTTTGGTTCCAGTTTTGGCTCCAGTTTTTGGTTCCGGTTTTGGCTCCAGTTTTGGTTCTGGCTTCGGTTCCGGTTTTTGGTTCCGGTTTTTGGTTCCAGTTTCGGTTCCGGTTCGGTTTGAGGGCTCCAGTTTTTGGTTCGGTTTTGGCTCCGGTTTTGGTTCCGGTTTTGGCTCCGGTTTTGGTTCCGGTTTTGGTTCCGGTTTTGGCTCCGGTTTTGGCTCCGGTTTTGGCTCCGTTTTTGGTTTTTGTTTCATAATATAGTTTACAATAACTTCCTTATCTAAAGTTGTTCCTTCAACCGTTTCTTTTTCTACTTTTTCTTTATCTGGTAAATAATAATTTTCAATTATCAGTGAGTTATTTCTCCCCAGCTTCCTTCTGTCCACTTGCCTTCTGTCACTTCTCCTGTGACTTTGTTTTACTTTATTCGTTCTTGTTAGTTTTACTTTTTGAACTACTGGCTCTTTTTAGGACTTTGTTAGTTTCTTTTTCTAGGTAGTTTATTGTTCTTGTTACTTCTTTTTCTTCTGTAACTTCTTTTTGTATCTGCTTCGTAGTATACATCTACTTTTTCATTTCCTGTTGTTGATGTTACTTGTTTTTCTTCTACTGTTTCGATACTTAGAACTTTATAGTTTTCTATCGCTCCTGATGGCGTTTCTCCCCAGCTTCCTTCTGTCCATTTTACCTTCTGTCACTTCTCCTGTGACTTTGTTTACTTTATTCGTTCTTGTTAGTTTTACTTTTTTTGAACTACTGGCTCTTTCAGGACTTTATTAGTTTCTTTTTCTAGGTAGTTTATTGTTCTTGTTACTTCTTTTTCTTCTGTAACTTCTTTTGTATCTGCTTCGTAGTATACATCTACTTTTTCATTTCCTGTTGTTGATGTTACTTGTTTTTCTTCTACTGTTTTCGATACTTGGGAACCTTTATAGTTTTCTATCGCTCCTGATGGTGTTTCTCCCCAGCTTCCTTCTGTCCACTTGCCTTCTGTTACTTCTCCTGTGACTTTGTTTACTTTATTCGTTCTTGTTAGTTTTACTTTTTGAACTACTGGCTCTTTTTAGGACTTTGTTAGTTTCTTTTTCTAGGTAGTTTATTGTTCTTGTTACTTCTTTTTCTTCTGTAACTTCTTTTGTATCTGCTTCGTAGTATACATCTACTTTTCATTTCCTGTTGTTGATGTTACTTGTTTTTCTTCTACTGTTTTCGATACTTGTGAACTTTTATAGTTTTCTATCGCTCCTGATGGTGTTTCTTCCCAGCTTCCTTCTGTCCATTTGCCTTCTGTCACTTCTCCTGTGACTTTGTTTACTTTATTCGTTCTTGTTAGTTTTACTTTTTGAACTACTGGCTCTTTTTAAGACTTTATTAGTTTCTTTTTCTAGGTAGTTTATTGTTCTTGTTACTTCTTTTTCTCCTGTAACTTCTTTTGTATCTGCTTCGTAGTATACATCTACTTTTCATTTCCTGTTGTTGATGTTACTTGTTTTTCTTCTACTGTTTCGATACTTGGGGCTTTGTAGTTTTCTATCGCTCCTGATGGCGTTTCTTCCCAGCTTCCTTCTGTCCACTTGCCTTCTGTCACTTCTCCTGTGACTTTGTTTACTTTATTCGTTCTTGTTAGTTTTACTTTTTGAACTACTGGTTCTTTTTAGGACTTTGTTAGTTTCTTTTTCTAGGTAGTTTTATTGTTCTTGTTACTTCTTTTTCTTCTGTAACTTCTTTTTGTATCTGCTTCGTAGTATACATCTACTTTTTCATTTCCTGTTGTTGATGTTGCTTGTTTTTCTTCTACTATTTCGATACTTGGAACTTTATAGTTTTCTATCGCTCCTGATGCTGTTTCTTCCCAGCTTCCTTCTGTCCACTTGCCTTCTGTCACTTCTCCTGTGACTTTGTTTACTTTTATTCGTTCTTGTTAGTTTTACTTTTTGAACTACTGGTTCTTTTCAGGACTTTGTTAGTTTCTTTTCTAGGTAGTTTATTGTTCTTGTTACTTCTTTTTCTTCTGTAACTTCTTTTGTATCTGCTTCAGTAGTATACATCTACTTTTCATTTCCTGTTGTTGATGTTACTTGTTTTTTTCTCCCTACTGTTTCGATACTTGGGAACTTTTATAGTTTTCTATCGCTCCTGATGGTGTTTCTTCCCAGCTTCCTTCTGTCCATTTGCCTTCTGTCACTTCCCTGTGACTTTGTTTACTTTATTCGTTCTGTTAGTTTTACTTTTTGAACTACTGGCTCTTTTTAGAACTTTGTTAGTTTCTTTTTCTAGGTAGTTTATTGTTCTTGTTACTTCTTTTCTTCTGTAACTTCTTTTTGTATCTGCTTCGTAGTATACATCTACTTTTCATTTTTCTGTTGTTGATGTTACTTGTTTTTCTTCTACTGTTTCGATACTTAGAACTTTATAGTTTTCTATCGCTCCTGATGGCGTTTCTCCCCAGCTTCCTTCTGTCCATTTACCTTCTGTCACTTCTCCTGTGACTTTGTTTACTTTATTCGTTCTTGTTAGTTTTACTTTTTGAACTACTGGCTCTTTCAGGACTTTTATTAGTTTCTTTTTCTAGGTAGTTTATTGTTCTTGTTACTTCTTTTTCTTCTGTAACTTCTTTTGTATCTGCTTCGTAGTATACATCTACTTTCTCATTTCCTGTTGTTGATGTTACTTGTTTTTCTTCTACTGTTTCGATACTTGGGGCTTTGTAGTTTTCTATCGCTCCTGATGGTATTTCTCCCCAGCTTCCTTCTGTCCATTTGCCTTCTGTCACTTCTCCTGTGACTTTTGTTTACTTTATTCGTTCTTGTTAGTTTTACTTTTTGAACTACTGGCTCTTTTAGGACTTTGTTAGTTTCTTTTTCTAGGTAGTTTATTGTTCTTGTTACTTCTTTTTCTTCTGTAACTTCTTTTGTATCTGCTTCGTAGTATACATCTACTTTTTCATTTCCTGTTGTTGATGTTACTTGTTTTTTCTTCTACTATTTCAATACTTGAGAACTTTATAGTTTTCTATCGCTCCTGATGGTGTTTCTCCCAGCTTCCTTCTGTCCATTTACCTTCTGTCACTTCTCCTGTGACTTTGTTTACTTTATTTGTTCTTGTCAGTTTTACTTTTTTGAACTACTAGCTCTTTTAGGACTTTGTTAGTTTCTTTTTCTAGGTAGTTTATTGTTCTTGTTACTTCTTTTTCTTCTGTAACATTTTTATATAATGTGTCGTAGACATATGTAACTGTAATTTCTGGACTATTAATCTGCCCTTCTACTTCAGCTGAATCATCCTTCACAGTAATATATCGATACTCTACTCCATCGTCACCAACTAACTCTTCAGGATGATATTCATCTGTATCTACATTATAATCCTTTGAATAAGCTCTTTTTTCAATAGCTGTTATCGTTTGTTTGATTTTCTTTCCTTGCATATTCTCATATGCGATTTTAACAGCTCCGTTTTTTATATCTTCTGTTTTAATAGTAACAGAAGCTACATTTGCCTCATTAAATATTGTTTCCGTATCTGTTTTTGCTGCTGCGGTAATATTAGCTACCTGATTATTTTGAGCATCACTAGCGATTCTTGCCGGTAGTAAAAATTCATTTGATAATCCTGGATTCAATGTAGTTCCTGGATTTGAAACAAACTTAACCGCTGTAACGCTACTCCAATCTGTAATTTGATCTGCTGTTAAAGTTGTTGTTCTAGCAACTTCATTCGCATTTCCTGTAATTGGTGATGTTGAATAATATGCAGTCCATCCATCTGATACTATTGCTTCTCCTGTAGCTTCCACATCAAACGCAGAATTACGATTTATACTTGTATCAACAATATTCTTATCCCCTTTTTTAGGCAATGTCACAAGCACTTCATTATTCGATAATTTTGAATTATCTCTATTTGATAATGTAAAGCGGTATGTCACATCTGCTTTTGGCGCCAGATTTTTCAATGATGTAGTGTACCCTTCTCGCTGATTATTTTTATCAGTCACATCTACATATAATCGTGAAGCTGATGTATTCTCTACAGGAATTTCGTAAGTGAATGTTGATGTATTAATAATTTTTTTATCTCCATCAAACTCATCATTTGAGTTCAATCCATGAAGAAACTTACTTTCATCCCAAACTAATGTATATTTCAAAGGATAGCTACCTGTTTGAACCCATTGTGCCACATTAAACTCTAAATTTGGAGTTACATTCTCACGAGTATTCGAATCCTTCGGATCAATAATCAATACACGTTTACCAGTATTTTGATAATTTTCATCTTTAGTTACAAGCGGACTATTCCCTGCATAACTAAATCCATCCGGTAATTCAACAATAATTTTAGCATTTTTCGCACCAAGATATGTTAAACTTTTATCTGTAGTAGCACCATGCGAAGTTGTTGTATTATAAACTCGATTCCCTAGCCCTGAAGGAGAATAATTATATGATTCTATTCCTGCACTTAAAGGTTGCGTTTTGTTACCTGGTAATACTGCTTCTATTTTTCCAGTTCTTGGCACCAGTTTTAAAGCTGTTCTTGCATCTGCTAAGATGGTTTTAGAAATACTTGTATTTACTACATCTGTGTCCTGAGTAGATACTTTTGCAGTAACAATACTCTTCGCTTCTTTTCCTTCCGCTACCATTTGTTTAGCTGTTTCTAACCCTTTTAGATTTTGGTGTAAATAAATACCTGCTTGGCTAAGTGTATCATTGGTAAATGTCATTTCACCTTTTGGTCTTAATAAAACTTTAGTTGTTCCTTCTGGTAAGTCTATAGATGTTCCACCATTTTTCTTAAAGGCAATTTCTCCAAGTTTTGTTTCTGTTATACCATTTACTGTATATACTTCAAATGTATTACTAGTTCCTAGATTATCTGGTGCATACCAAGCTGCATAAGCCCCATTCTTGTTCCAAGTACCATAAAATTCAATAGATCTCTTCTGATCAAAATCACTATCAATTGTTAATTCAACTTCTTTAACTTTTGTCGGAGTATCAACACTTCTCCAGAAAACTATAATTCTCTTATCATCTGTTTCCGTATTAATTCCAGGAATTGCAATATTCACTCTATTTTCATGATTTTGTTCATTAGTAAAGTTATTAATTACTAATGGAGGTTGTGCTCCTGCTGCATTTGGCGTCGCTCCTCCTCCATTATCTTTATAAGGATTCACAGCTTTTACTACTAGCGAAGTTGTTCCTTGACTTGTATTTGTTTCCCCTGATTTATCTGTATAAGTTACATTGTCTGTAAATGTAAATTCTTTTCCTTTTAAAAACTCCTCTAATGTTCCTGCTTGGCGCATATTAATACGAAGCGTATCATCACTAGTATTGTTCCCCTGATTAAACACGAGCTTCGCATCTGTTATTGTTCTTGTATAACGAGCGATAGTCCCATCTTGAGTCCAACCATCATTTATAGATGCTTGAGATAAAACTGCACCAGTCGGTAACGTTACTTCATGAACAATTTTATTTACCGCTGAAGTCTCTTTATTAAAAGTAGTTAATTTTTAAAACTAAATCTTTCTTAGTTTCATCGATAGAATCCCCAGGCGCATTAGTGCTAAATAAAGCTAAATCTCTAGCGCCACTTTCACTATCCACGCTTATATTTGCATATCCACTCTTATTTGTATTAGTTACCCTAGCTGTTGTAGAAGTAGTTGGTGTAATAGCCGCACCATTCTTATCAACCACCTGGGCTGTAATTGTAGTTTGCGAATTACGTCCCGTTCTATATTTATCAAACTTATAACTTATATTAAAACTAGCATACGAACCGCTAGGGTACTTCTCCAGTATGAATTTTTATATTGTATCATTTACTTTTTCAACTTTTAAAGCCGAGCCAAACTGTACATCAGTAATAGGTTCATTTGCTGGTAAATTCACTAAAATATAAGACCCATCTTCTAATTTTGAAGGTGCAGACACATCTAACCTGAATGTAGAAATAATTTGCTCTCCTACTCTATATTCTGTCTGATTTCCTACAAGATGCCCCTGTAAACTTACCTTATTCTCTCTTGGTGTTATCGGAGTTTCCGATGTTATATTAGATGTTGTTTGTGCTCTATAAATAATTTTATATGTATTTTTCGAAACAAATTCCAAACTTGTCGCTTCTAAACCTGGATAATTTTTCTTCAATTTCTCTAGATTTTCCGAGAAATCAGATTTCAATATAGCAACGTCTTCAACATTACCATCAGGTTTCACATGAGTCACCATTACAAATTCCTTAGCATCTATTACCGTTGAATTTCCTGTACCTGTTCTATTAAAATTCGTATCATCATCTCCTGCATAAGCTAAATTTACATTTCCAAATAACATCATACCTGCTATTGCCACAGAAGATACAGCTATACTAGCAACTCCAACATTAAATTTTTCTAATACTAAATCTATTATTATATTGATAGTGGTTTCTACTTCTATTTTTCATTAAACTATCTCCTTTCTATTACACTACTTGTGTGTATAACTTTATTTTCACAGTATAATTATTTTTGTCAAGTGAAAATCTTTCAACTATACTGTTTTTCTTGATTTTCTATTCTGTCTTTTTCTATATATAATATTCCATTTTTACTAATTTTTCCAAGATTACTAATTCAATATTAATTTTAAAATCTTATAACTATGAAAAATTCGAGATATGAGGATATTTCCCTATACCTCGAACCTATTATGTAACCAAAGTTATTAGTTTATATTCTACAAATTTGTTGAATTCAGCTTCATCAACATTTGTTAATTTAGTAATCCAAGATTCTTTTGGATCGGCTGAGTTTAAAACAGTTGGTTCATCTTCTGCTTTTTGTTGTATTCTACTACATCACCTGCTAATGGTGAATTGATGTCTAATACGAGTTTTTGATGCTTCTAAACGTAAGATAACATCATCTTTTTCTAATTTTTTTCTTTTTCTTGAGAATTCTACGAATCCTACAGTACCAACATCATCTTTGTAATTCTGCAGTTGGCCCAATAATGTATACACCTTCACTTTTTTCAATCCATAAAGATTTTTGCTAATTTTTCATTTTACAACCTTCTTTCTATTAGTCTATACTTTTTGCTAACATCTAAATGTTGATGTAGCAATATTTTTCTCAAATGATTATTATACATTTAAAAAAATAAAAAGCAACAAAAACCATAAAGTCATAGAAATCGATTTTTGTCTGTTACCACCGCACAATTTATTAGATATCCAAAAAGCTTGCACAAACGAGATTTGAATACCAATAAACCACTGCGTCGAGATATTAATTCAGATATTATTTGATATTCACCTTAACTCAATATCAAATCTACCAATTCTTGTGCTTCTACTTTTCCGAAATAATGACCTAAGTCGATACTTTCTAATACTTCTAGTAAGTTTTCTTCTTTTACCCTTACTCCGATTAATTTATCTTCAACATCACCGACATTACCTTTTCCGAAAAAGTCACCATAAATCTTAGCTTTTGTAATTTGTCCCGCTTCTACTTCAAATTAAACTCAACAGTCCCAATCCCAAGACGAGCATCTCTGTTATAATTATATCTTGGTGATTTTCCGTAATTCCAATCCCAGTTTTGATATTTCTCAGAAAGCAACTCATCAATTTCTCGCCAATCTTCTTCTGTAAGTTCATAACGTTTTATGTCTTCCATTCTTTCACAACCAAACAGACGACATAAGTATAAGTCTTTGAAATCTATTACAGATAAATCTTTATATTCCTCATTTAAATACTCTCTAAGACCTGTAACTCTACTTCGTACCGAATCAATCCCTTTCGACTCAATTTTCTTACGATTAGGTGTTAGTACATTAGCCATCGCATCATAATCAATATCTAGAAGTAGCGTATATCCCCCGTAAATTTTACCATTAACAAGAGTCATCGCAGCTCCGCTAATCTTCTTTCCATCGACAACAAGATCATTTCGCCCTGTTTGTTCAACCTGATTTACACCAAGGTCACGTAATATATTTACCGCAGGTTCATAGAATTTTTTAAAGTTTCCATAAACATTACTATCACCATTCATAATAAGGCAGATATTAACAGCCCTCTCATCTAAAAATACCATACCTCCACCTGTATCACATCTAACAAGTGTGATTCCGTGAGCTTTCATGTACTCATGGTTAATCTCTTTTTCGGCATTTTGAAATAGTCCTATCTGAACCTTTGGCTTGCAACAATATGGACATATTATATCTTCATCTAAATTCAATTTATTCAATACATGTACTTGTATCGCTAAAGCTACCGCTCCATCATAAATATATTGTCCATTTCTTATCGGCTCTATTAAATACATAAGCACTCCTCATCTTCTAAATACTACAATCAAATATAGGAATCTACTATTATTCAAGTTCAACCTTTAAATAATAGTAGCCGCTTCACCTAATAGTCTGCTATATTTATAATTTCTTCGCTCTATAAATTATAACAGTCTACTTAGTAATTTTTCTTCTAATTTTCTAAATTCATCTCTCGTATGTTGTGGCAAACTCTTACCGTAATCCATCATAAGTACGATATCTTTAAATGCAGCTTTCGGAATAGCTAATCGTTCAATATCATCTACACCTACATCTAAATCAATATCTTCCTCACGATTTTCTTGGAATTTAGCCACAAAATCTGGTTCAGCTACGAAGACGCTAGATAAACCTACCATCTCAGCGTGCATAATAGCTTCACGGCTTTTTTCTATACTATTAATTCCGCCAGTAGCCATCAATGGAACACGTCCTGCAAGGTGTTCATGAACTACTTCGTTAATCAATCGCCCTTCATTAGGTCCTTCAGCACGAACTTTATTTAGATAAATATTTTGTCCCCAGCTTGCTATCGCAATATAAGACAACGGTACTCTTTCTAGTATCCAATCTGTAAGTTGATTAAATTCTTCAACAGTATAACCTATTATCGCACCACGCGTCTCTTCTGGAGTTGCTCTATATCCTAGAATGAAATCCTCAGGTGCTTCGTTTTTTATAACTTCATACACCGCTTCAAAAACTTCAAGTATAAATCTAGCTCTATTTTCTAGTGAATCTACACCGTATTCATCATGGCGTTTATTCGATACCTTTGAGAAAAACGTCTGTGTAGCATTAGTTTTTGAGCTGTAGATATTTCTACACCTGCAAAACCTGCTTTTATCGCTCTTCTCGTAGCATCTTTGTATCTTTGTTTAATCACATCGATCATCTCATGAGACAACTCTTCTACCTCATGTTCAAATGGAAGGTGCAATTTCAACTTACTAGGACCATAAACTTTATGATTTACCCCATAGTAATTAGCACCTGCTCCTGAATAAGTCAATTGTAAAATAGCTCTCGCTCCGGCATCTTACATCGCATTTGCCATCTTAGTAAGCCCTGGAATACAGCTATCATCATGCGCACCGAAACCAAACTCAAACAACTGACCATCAACATCAATATAAGCTGCCCCTGTTCCCTGTAGTGGCGCTGACTTAGCACGTCTTAATGCATAGCCTAAATCTTCTTTTGTGATAATTCCATCTTTTGTAGACGAATTAGTCGTCATCGGCGACAGTACGAACCTGTTTTCTAACTTAACACCTTTTGCTAGTTTTATGGGAGTTAATAATTTTTCTATAAACTCACACCTCTTTTACATAGTTTGTAAAACTAGCTTAAGATTAAGTCTACCAATTCTTTAGCTTCTGCATTTCCGAAATAGTGAGTTAAATCAATACTTCCTAACGCTTCTAGTAAATCTTCTTCTTTTACTCTTACTCCGATAAGTTTTTCTTCTACATCAGCCACATTACCTTTTCCGAAGAAGTCTCCGTAGATTTTCGCTTTTGTAATACGTCCTTCTTCCACTTCTAAACTAAAATCAACTGTTCCGATTGCAAGATGAGCATCACGGTTATAGTTATAACGTGGTGATTTTCCGTAGTTCCAATCCCAGTTACGGTATTTTTCATCTGCTAATTTTTCAATTGCAGCTCAATCTTCATCAGTTAGCTCATATCTCTTCGCATCTTTAATATCTTCGATTCCCATTAGTCCACAGATGATTAAGTTTTTGAACTCATCGATTGTTACGTTTTGATATTCAGGTTTTAATAATTCACGCATACCCATTACACGTGCTCTTACTGATTCAATACCTTTTGATTCAATTTTTTTACGGTTTGGTGTTAAAGCATTAACCATCGCTTCATAATTTACATCAAGTAGTAATGAATATCCTCCGTAAATTTTACCACGAACTAGTGTCATCGCAGCTCCACTTACTTTTTTACCACGAGCGGTTAAATCGTTACGCCCTCTTTGTTCTACTTCTGTAGCTCCTAAACTGTGAAGTACGTCTACTGCCGGTTGATAGAATTTTTTGTAGTTTCCGTACACATCAGTATCCCCAGGCATTAAGAAACATACGTTAACAGCACCGTTATCAACGTACACAGCACCACCACCTGTGTCACGACGTACTAAGATAATATCTTTTTCTTTCATATATTCATGGTTTACTTCAGTTTCAGCATTTTGGAATAATCCGATTTCTACTTTTGGTTCGCAGTAATATGGGAAGATTACAGTCTCATCAATATCGATATTGTTAAGTACGTAGACTTGCATCGCCATTACTAGCGCTCCATCTGGTAAATATTTTCCGTTTCTAATTGGTTCTATTAAATACATAATTCTTTCTCCTTTATTTGTTAATTTTTGTTAATGTATTTGTAGCTAATATCATATTTTTACTTTGCAGTCTAAATATGCTCTAACATACATAGGAGGTAACTCAAAAAGTCCTAACTTTTTAAAAAGTATATATTACAACTCATAGACGTAGTGGTGACTCAACAAAATCGATTTCTCCGAAATCACGATTTTTGAGTTACTCCCTCCACAATTATAATAATTCTTCAACCTCTAACGTTAGTTCCTTACTATTTTTATTAAACCACAGCACCCTAGAGGATATTCTTTCTGGGAACTGGTATTTTTCTGGTTCATAGTAACCATTAACGCATTAGGATTTTTATCAAGTTCTCTATAAAATGGATATTTTATAAACTGAGGGGTTGTAAATCCTACTCCTATTTCTATAAACAATGTTTTCTTATCACGATTTTTTCTAAAAATTCATTGTACTTATCTAGATGTTCGAAAAAGATTGGATCTTCTACCATTCCTTTTTCAGCGTTACGCTTATTAACCTCAAGCGGTGCACCACATTCTGGACATAGTGGAATAGATCTGTAGTCAACTTCCATATTTTCCTGTTCCACAGCAAGTCTACGCATTAACGCTTCATCTTGATATGTCTTCGCATGACAATGTTTACTACATTGCATAAGTCCGTACTTTCCTTGAATGTGAAAGACCTTATCCATATCATATCCTGCAACATCAAAGGCGTTATCCGCGTTAGTCGTAATAATATGGTAATTTTTATCTTTTAGAATATTTTTTAAAGCTGCGTAACTTGCCCTCCAACAGGTTGATCAAAGTAATTTAACAAAACAAAACGACTTTGAAACGCCCAATATTCTTGTGAACTAGGAAAATCAAATAGACTCGCCTGTAACATATCTAAAAATTTATATTTTTCAACAAAATCCTTAAAGTTACTTGTAAATCTTTCTCCAATATAAGTAAATCCGTCGGCAGCTGACATTCCAGCTCCTATTCCTATGACTATCGCCTCAGCTTCTTCTATTAACTGTGCTAATTTTTCGGCATTGTTTTTCTTCTAACTCTATCGCCTTCCAAGTCATTAATTTTTCTCCTCTTTTAGACATTAGCTCTTTTGCTAAAATCTCAATAATATTTTTTTCTTCTTTCTATGGTTGGTACTAAAGGTATACACATAAGTTCTTTTTAACTCTAACTCTATAGCTAAGTTTCTAAGTTTTTTTCTACTACAACATCCTTAGTACCCCAAACTAAACGTATTCTATTTTTTTCTACTTTTTTTCTTTATCAATTTCAGATATTTCATACTCTTTTTGCTGTATCTATACTAGGAAACCTACCAAATTCTGTAAATTCTTTCTTACCAAGAAGCCAAACATCTAAACAACGTACTAAATCTTTCGCTTCTTGTTCATCTTCTCCTATCGCTATAAATACCGCTACAACATCTTGTGGTATTTTTTGTTGCTTGCGCATTTTTGCACGATAAGTTTGTAAGCATCTTTTTGCTGTTTCTATATAGTCTACAGCTTGATTAAAGAATAGACCATAAACATAGTTTTGACCTAACTCTGCAGCAAGATTCGCACTTTTTTCACTCGTTGATAGTAACCACATTGGACTTACCTTTGCTTCTGGTGGTTGCACCAACGTTTCAGTTCCTGTTAGAAGCTCCAGCAATTCTGTGCAGCTTTCATTGTATTCATCACGTGTTATCGGTGTCGTCTTCATCAATTTTTGAACAACTTTAGTTCCTGGATTATTACCTATTCCTAGATTCACCCTATTTGGATATAGCCCGCTAAGAAGTTTAATCCATTCGCTAATTTTATACGGTGTATAATGAGGAATCATTATTCCACCTGAACCTATTTCTATTTTTTCCGTATTTTGAAGGAGGTGTAACATCAACAGCTCAGGACTACTACTCGCAAGAGCTGGCACCTGATGATGTTCAGCCATCCAAAAGCGACTATAACCTAGTTTTTCAGCTAAACGAGCTAATTCTGTACTTTCTTCTATGGCTTCTAGTGCAGTTTTTCCTTCATCTACAATGGCGTAATCTAAAATACTAAGTTTCATATATTATCCTCTTATATTTTATATTAATCTATATAACTTCAAATATCTATTTTTCTTTTTAGTATTTTTATTTCATACGCTTCAATTTATTTTTATCTTTTTATATACATAATAATCTGATATAATAAATTATAAGAAAACCTTTTCTGAAATTACGAACTTATTATATCATACTTTTCAGTAAAAGTACACACCTAACACCACTACTTTAAAAATTTTTAGAAAAAATTATGGTGACTTAATATACTGAGGTTTTTCTTTAATTTACATAATTTCAGATAATATCAACAATTTATTTTTACACCATTTTTATTATGTATTCTTTTTGGTTTTTAGTTGTATGTTTATTATGTTACTTATGAGGTATTTTTTATGGAATCAAAATTATTAACACCTGTCAAATTGGCTAATGGAATAGAACTTGAGAATCGTTTTGTCCTTTCTCCGATGACTACAAACTCATCTACCGCAGAAGGCTTCATTACAGAAGAAGATCTTCTATATGCCAAAAGACGAAAAAATACAGCACCCTTGCAAATTACCGGTGCTGCCTATATAAATCTAGAAGGGCAACTTTTTGAATATGGCTTTAGCGTTCATGATGATGCATGTATTCCTGGTTTAACTAAAATGGCACGAGCCATGAAGTCTGGTGGTGCGAAAGCTATCCTGCAACTTACTCACGCTGGTCGTTTCGCTAATCACTATGTCACTACTAATAAACGTGCTGTCGGTCCGAGTTACATGGAACTTAATTCTCCTGTAGAACATATCGTCCACCCTCTTTCTATCGAAGATATACAGAAAATAAGAGAAGATTATAAACGTGCTGCTAGTCGTGCTATCGCTGCTGGTTTCGATGGTTTAGAAATTTCTAGTGCACAACGTCTTCTATTACAAACATTCTTCTCTACCTTCTCTAATGAACGCCACGATAAATACGGAGTAGATACATTAGAAAATCGTTCACGTTTCATCCTTGAAGTTTTTGAAGATGTATATGAAGTAATCAAAAAAGAAGCACCAAAAGATTTTATCTACGGTTATCGTGCAACACCTGAAGAAACACGTGGTGAAGAAGTCGGTTATACAGTTGAAGAATTTAATCAACTTACAGATTGGTTATTAGAAAGAGTCCCTCTATCATACATGGCAATTGCCAGCTGGGGACAAAATATTTATTTAAATACAATACGTGCAGAAGGCCCGCACCATGGACGTCTTATTAACGAGGTAGTCTACAAGCATTTAAATGGAAGAATTCCTTTAATCGCATCAGGTGGTATCAACACTGTGGAAAAATGTGAAGCTGCAATTTTACATGCTGATATGATAGGTTTATCTTCTCCATTTGTCGCAGAACCAGATTTTGTAGAAAAACTAAAATCAAACCATATGGACGATATAAATCTAGATGTCGGTGTTGAAGACATAGACCGTTTAGCTATTCCTAAAGCTGCGTTTAAAGATATCGTGCTTATGATGGACTACGGACGTTCACTACCACAGCACACTAGGGATGAATTTAGAAAATTAGAAGAAAATTATAAAATTGTATAAGTTAGTAGAATCTCGAAAGTTATGATTTCAAAAATCTTATTTTTGGGATTCTACTTTTATTTAATACAGATAAAAATTATGTAAAAACCTTCATATCTGTGTATACTAAATCAGACATGGAAAATTCCAGTACGGATTTCCAATTTTATATACAAAAGACAAATATCCAATATAATTGTAGAAGTTAAAGACACATTCAAGCTTACTCAGAGCACCTATGTTTTTGATGAGATAAAGTCAACTAAAGATAGTAAAAATGGGATGAGTTTCTATTCTTAGATGCTAGAACACATGATTTTTATAGATATTGTAGATGGTAGAACACAACATATATTAAAACAATACTTTATGAGATATCCAAGAAAAAGTAAGAAAGAAAGTAAAAACAATCTGTATAGATATTTTCACGCCTTTATATGAATATGATAAGAAATGTTTCCTAATGCTGAGATAATAATGATAGATTCCATATAGTTCAAAATATTAATAGAAATTAAACAAAGTTAGAGTGAAACTAATGAATCTATATAAGAATAAAAAGGCTCTATTTACACTATTCTAAAGAACTTCTGGAAGGTAATATTAGAAGATAGAGATAAAAAGTAAATTCAATCAAAAACATTCTATTCTAGAAGCTTTTAAACGCTATGTAACTAGAAAAGAAGTATTAGATTATATATTAGCTATAGATGATGAGTTACAGCTAGCTATGAGAGTACATGAGATAAGAGAAGCTATTAAAGCTAAAGACTCTGTAGAATTAGAGAAGTATATAGATATGGATGCTAGAGGATTATCTAAAGGTGTATCTAAAGCTATAAATACTATGAAAAAGTACAAAAGAGTATATGTTTAACGCTGTTAAATATGAGTATTCTAATGGTCCATTAGAAGGATTTAATAATAAAATAAGACTACTAAAGAGAGTGTCTTATGGATATTCTAGCTTTTAGTAACTTCAGACTACGCATTTTAATTATGTGTTTCTGAATATAAAAACAATGTCAAACTTAAAGAAAATAAGAAAAAAATCTAAGCAACAAAATGCCCTAGATTTCTAGGTGAATTTTTCCCATGCCCCGAACTTGACAAAGAGCCACAAAAGTTTTAGTACTCGAAAAATATCGAGGACTTTTTACTATATAAAAATTTTTTTATAAACTTTTAAATTAGTTTTTGTCGTTTTTACGACGTCTTGCTGCTACAAGTAATCCACCTAGGATTCCTAATCCTAATCCTGCTAATCCAGTATTAGTTTTCAGTTGTACCTGTGTTAGCTAAACGTTGTCCCTAATTTTTGTATTTGTACCTTGTGCATTAGAATTTCCGTTTGTCTCGTTAGTACCATTGTTTCCATTATTAGCAGGTTTTCCTGGTAATGTTGGAACTTCTTTTTGTCTAAAGATATCTTTAGCTGCGATTGTAAACTTTACCATCTTTAGTAATTACAGTTGCATTTCCTGCTTTGTCGAAGATAACTTCTACTACATCTGCATTTGCTCCTTTAATCTTAGCTTTTGCAGCTTCTTTTTCTGCATCTGTTAAGTTATTGAAGTCTGCTACTGTTTCTTTTTCGAAGTCAAGGTTGATATTTTTCACCATTATTCTTAGCTGCAACATCTTTAGCATCTTTAACTAATTGAGCTGCTGGAATTGTCGCTGTCTTACCTTCTGGTGTTGTTACTGTTGCGTTTCCTTTATCGTCCACTACAACTTTAGATCCTGGGTTTACTTCCTCTACTGCTTTCTTAACTTTTGCTTTTTCTTCATCTGTTAATTTAGCTTTATCTCCAACTAACACTCTAGTTGCTGGTGTATTTACTACATTTCCTGCATTTACTTTACCTGCATCTTCTGGTGATTTAGTTAAGTCTGTTGCTGGAATTACTGCTAGTCTTACCTGCTGGTGTTGTTACTGTTGCATTTCCTTTATCGTCTACTACAACTTTTAGATCCTGAGTTTACATCCTCTACTGCTTTCTTAACTTTTTGCTTTTTCTTCATCTGTTAAGTTAGCTGGATCTTTTAACTTCTACCTTACCTGCTGGTGTGTTAATGTCGTTTCCTGCTTCTGGCTTTAGCTGCTTCTTCTGGTGATTTAGTTAAGTCTGTTGCTGGAATTACTGCTGTCTTACCTGCTGGTGTTGTTACTGTTGCGTTTCCTTTATCGTCTACTACAACTTTTGAGATCCTGGATTTACATGCTCTACTGCTTTTCTTAACTTTTGCTTTTTCTTCATCTGTTAATTTAGCTGGGATCTTTAACTTCTACCTTACCTGCTGGTGTGTTAATGTCGTTTTCCCTGCTTCTGGCTTAGCTACTTCTTCTGGTGATTTAGTTAAGTCTGTTGCTGGAATTACTGCTGTCTTACCTGCTGGTGTTGTTACTGTTGCGTTTCCTTTATCGTCTACTACAACTTTGAGATCCTGGATTTACATCCTCACTGCTTTCTTAACTTTTGCTTTTTTCTTTCATCTGTTAATTTAGCTGGATCTTTAACTTCTACCTTACCTGCTGGTGTGTTAATGTCGTTTCCTGCTTCTGGCTTAGCTGCTTCTTCTGGTGATTTAGTTAAGTCTGTTGCTGGAATTACTGCTGTCTTACCTGCTGGTGTTGTTACTGTTGCGTTTCCTTTATCGTCTACTACAACTTTAGATCCTGGATTTACATCCTCTACTGCTTTCTTAACTTTTGCTTTTTCTTCATCTGTTAATTTAGCTGGATCTTTAACTTCTACCTTACCTGCTGGTGTGTTAATGTCGTTTCCTGCTTCTGGTTTAGTTGAATCTGTTGCTGTCGCAGCATCACTTGGTTCTGATACATTTCCTGCTGGGTCTGTTGCTGTTGCTGTTACTTTTCCGGCTGGAATATCTTTCGTTGGTGTGATTGTTGCTTTACCATCTTTTCCTGCTACAGCTTTTCCAATTTCATTACCGTCTTTGTCTAGTAATTTAACTGTTGATCCTGGCTCTGCTGTTACTTCAACTGGATCTTTAGTTCCCGCTTTACCTGTTAGGTCTGTTGTTACAACTGGTTTTAGCTGGGTGCTTCTGTATCTGGTGTTGCTGTCGCAGCATCACTTGGTTCTGATACATTTCCTGCTGGATCTGTTGCTTTCGCTGTTACGTTTCCTTCTGGAATATCTTTTGTTGGTGTGATTGTAGCTTTACCATCTTTTCCTGCTACAGCTTTTCCAATTTCATTACCGTCTTTGTCTAGTAATTTAACTGTTGATCCTGGTTCTGCTGTTACTTCAACTGGATCTTTAGTTTCCCGCTTTACCTGTTAGGTCTGTTGTTACAACTGGTTTAGCTGGTGCTTCTGTATCTGTGTGTTGCTGTCGCAGCATCACTTGGTTCTGATGTGTTTCCTGCTGGGTCTGTTGCTGTCGCTGTTACTTTTCCGGCTGGAATATCTTTCGTTGGTGTGATTGTTGCTTTACCATCTTTTCCTGCTACAGCTTTTCCAATTTCATTACCGTCTTTGTCTAGTAATTCTAACTGTTGATCCTGGTTCTGCTGTTACTTCAACTGGATCTGGTTCCCGCTTTACCTGTTAGGTCTGTTGTTACAACTGGTTTAGCTGGTGCTTCTGTATCTGGTGTTGCTGTCGCAGCATCACTTGGTTCTGATACATTTCCTGCTGGGTCTGTTGCTGTCGCTGTTACTTTTCCGGCTGGAATATCTTTCGTTGGTGTGATTGTTGCTTTACCATCTTTTCCTGCTACAGCTTTTCCAATTTCATTACCGTCTTTGTCTAGTAATTTAACTGTTGATCCTGGTTCTGCTGTTACTTCAACTGGATCTTTAGTTCCCGCTTTACCTGTTAGGTCTGTTGTTACAACTGGTTTAGCTGGTGCTTCTGTATCTGGTGTTGCTGTCGCAGCATCACTTGGTTCTGATACATTTCCTGCTGGGTCTGTTGCTGTTGCTGTTACTTTTTCCAGCTGGAATATCTTTCGTTGGTGTGATTGTTGCTTTACCATCTTTTCCTGCTACAGCTTTCTCCAACTTTCATTACCGTCTTTGTCTAGTAATTTAACTGTTGATCCTGGTTCTGCTGTTACTTCAACTGGATCTTTTAGTTCCCGCTTTACCCTGTTAGGTCTGTTGTTACAACTGGTTTTAGCTGGTGCTTCTGTATCTGGTGTTGCTGTCGCAGCATCACTTGGTTCTGATACATTTCCTGCTGGGTCTGTTGCTGTTGCTGTTACTTTTCCGGCTGGAATATCTTTCGTTGGTGTGATTGTTGCTTTTACCATCTTTTCCTGCTACAGCTTTTTCCAATTTCATTACCGTCTTTGTCTAGTAATTTAACTGTTGATCCTGGTTCTGCTGTTACTTCAACTGGATCTTTTAGTTCCCGCTTTACCTGTTAGGTCTGTTGTTACAACTGGTTTAGCTGGTGCTGTTGTATCTGGTGTTGCTGTATCTGTCGCAACTTTTGGTTCACTTGGTACTGATGTGTTTCCTGCTGGGTCTGTTGCTGTCGCTGTTACTTTTCCGGCTGGAATATCTTTTGTTGGTGTGATTGTTGCTTTACCATCTTTTCCTGCTACAGCTTTTCCAATTTCATTACCGTCTTTGTCTAGTAATTTAACTGTTGATCCTGGCTCTGCTGTTACTTCAACTGGATCTTTAGTTCCCGCTTTACCTGTTAGGGTCTGTTGTTACAACTGGTTTAGCTGGTGCTTCTGTATCTGGTGTTGCTGTCGCAGCATCACTTGGTTCTGATACATTTCCTGCTGGGTCTGTTGCTGTTGCTGTTACTTTTCCGGCTGGAATATCTTTCGTTGGTGTGATTGTTGCTTTACCATCTTTTCCTGCTACAGCTTTTCCAATTTCATTACCGTCTTTGTCTAGTAATTTAACTGTTGATCCTGGTTCTGCTGTTACTTCAACTGGATCTTTAGTTCCCGCTTTACCTGTTAGGTCTGTTGTTACAACTGGTTTAGCTGGTGCTGTTGTATCTGGTGTTGTTGTATCTGTCGCAACTTTTGGTTCACTTGGTACTGATGTGTTTCCTGCTGGGTCTGTTGCTGTCGCTGTTACTTTTCCGGCTGGAATATCTTTTGTTGGTGTGATTGTTGCTTTACCATCTTTTCCTGCTACAGCTTTTCCAATTTCATTACCGTCTTTGTCTAGTAATTTAACTGTTGATCCTGGCTCTGCTGTTACTTCAACTGGATCTTTAGTTCCCGCTTTACCTGTTAGGTCTGTTGTTACAACTGGTTTAGCTGGTGCTGTTGTATCTGGTGTTGTTGTATCTGTCGCAACTTTTGGTTCACTTGGTACTGATGTGTTTCCTGCTGGGTCTGTTGCTGTCGCTGTTACTTTTCCGGCTGGAATATCTTTCGTTGGTGTGATTGTTGCTTTACCATCTTTTCCTGCTACAGCTTTTCCAATTTCATTACCGTCTTTGTCTAGTAATTTAACTGTTGATCCTGGTTCTGCTGTTACTTCAACTGGATCTTTTAGTTCCCGCTTTACCTGTTAGGTCTGTTGTTACAACTGGTTTAGCTGGTGCTGTTGTATCTGGTGTTGTTGTATCTGTCGCAACTTTTGGTTCACTTGGTACTGATGTGTTTCCTGCTGGGTCTGTTGCTGTCGCTGTTACTTTTCCGGCTGGAATATCTTTTGTTGGTGTGATTGTTGCTTTACCATCTTTTTCCTGCTACAGCTTTTCCCAATTTCATTACCGTCTTTGTCTCAGTAATTTAACTGTTGATCCTGGCTCTGCTGTTACTTCAACTGGATCTTTTAGTTCCCGCTTTACCTGTTAGGTCTGTTGTTACAACTGGTTTAGCTGGTGCTGTTGTATCTGGTGTTGTTGTATCTGTCGCAACTTTTGGTTCACTTGGTACTGATGTGTTTCCTGCTGGGTCTGTTGCTGTCGCTGTTACTTTTCCGGCTGGAATATCTTTCGTTGGTGTGATTGTTGCTTTACCATCTTTTTCCTGCTACAGCTTTTTCCAATTTCATTACCGTCTTTGTCTAGTAATTTTAACTGTTGATCCTGGCTCTGCTGTTACTTCAACTGGATCTTTAGTTCCTGCTTTACCTGTTAGATCTGTTGTTACAACTGGTTTAGCTGGTGCTTCTGTATCTGGTGCTGTTGTATCTGTTACAAATTCTGATAATGGTTTTGTATCTTTAGAACCATCTTTATAGGTTACTACAAGATTGTTTCCTTCTTTTGTTACTGATTCAATCTTACCATCTTTATCAACTGGAGTATTTTTTGCGATATTCGCATCATCATTTTCCTTGTTGTACTCAAGTTGTAATTTTTCTTTGATTTTATCAAATTCAGCGTCTGTTACTTTAGATGGATCTGCTACCTTAACTTTATCAGCTGGAGTTGCAATATCGTACTTATCTGTTTGAGATTTAACGATAAATTGAACATATCCTGGTGTCTTAGTTGCATTCGGATTTTTATCTAACGCATTAAAATCTGTATTTGATGGTACATTATCATTGTCGTTAGCAACAACAAAACTTGTCCATCTGTTTGGAGCTGTAAGTGTTGTAACACCTGTCATCTTAATAGTAGCTGTGGCACCTGATACAGTACCATCACCATGCGTGACAGCTGAATTTTCTATTTTCCCTGTTGTGAAACCGTATCTTGCCGTATTATCCTCTCCAATACCACCTGGACCACGTACATACATATCTTTAACAGCAGTATTATCTGTTGCTTTGAATGTTAAATCAGTGTTTTCACCTGTATAAACATAGATTTGTTTGTGTTCTTGATTTGAGTATGGAAGTTCAACTGTTGGAGCTACGTTTACAAATTCTGATAATGGTTTTGTATCTTGAGAACCATCTTTATAGGTTACAACAACATTTTTTCCTTCTCTTTCTACTTTATTAACAACTTTTGAAGCATCTTCTACTTCTTGACCTTTTTTGTCAGCTAAACGTTCATCATTGTTCTTTCGAGAATATTCAACTTTAACTTTCTCTCTAATTTTGTCAAATTCTGCGTCAGTAACGTTGTTAGCATCTGATACGGTTACTTTATCAGCCGATGCTGGAGTTTTAATATCATATTTTTTAGTTTGTGCTTTTAATACGAAAGTTACTGCACCTGGGTCAGTTAAATACGTACCAACAGCTTCTTTTGTTACTGGATCTTCTTTTCTGTTTGCATCATTTACAATAAATGCTCCATCAGTGTCTGTTGCTGTCGCAAATCTTGTTACTAATTTTAATGAATCACTTTCAGTTTTTGGTAATTTATCTGCTGCAATACCAGAAACTTGTCCTGTTACTTTAATTTTCGCAGGTGTCGCTGTTTCAGAATTAATTGCTGTTACAGTATATCCAAATTCATTATCTTGTTTATCTGGGTTCCCATCAATATTATTTAGAGCTTGGTTTCCACCTTTTTTTAGAGCTGCAGATTTAATTTTTCCTGAATCGTCATTGAATGTAATATCTACATCTGCTTCTTCACCGTTATATAGATATACTTCTTTTAGACTTGGTTTTGGATCTGAGTATGGAATTGATACTGTTGGAGCTACTGCTACTGCTGTTGCTGTTGCTGTAACCGCATCACTTACTTCTGTATTACCATCTTTAGTTGCTTTAGCTGTTACTTTGCCTGCTGGAATGTCTGCTGTTGGTGTAATTCTTGCTACACCATTTTCATCAGCTTTAGCTTCACCAAGCTTGTGGTTGTCTTTGTCAAACAACTCAACTGTAGCTCCTGCATCAGCTGTAACCTCAACCGGAGTTTTAGTGTTAGCTTTACCTGTCAAGTCTGTCTTGATAACTGGCTTAGCTACTGCTGCTGCTTCAACAATTACATCTACTGTTTTTTCTACCGTTGAACCATCTGGGTAAGTTACACGTACTGTTGGTTTTACAGTTCCTGGGTTCGATGTATCTACAGCTGTTGTGTAGACTGCCGTTGTTCCTTCTGGAAGCTTGTCAAAGTTCTCTATTGATTTTTTCGCATCTGGTTTTTCTCCGATTTTAACCTTTTGGGTTTTTACAGTTGGAGGAGTAACATCAGCTTTTGATAAATTCACAGGGTTAGTTGCGATTGTATGAAAACCGTGGTCAACCCCTGCTGGTGCTGGTGAACGGAACATCCCCATTACAGCTTTCATATCTTTCAACTGCTCATTGGTTGTTGTTTCAGGGACTGTTGTTGTAAACTCCCATACAAAACTATCTCGGTAGCTCCCACCTGTCTTGGACTGATCCCAGATAACTCGGTTTCCTTCTAGGGCATTAGCATCAACCTCTTCTTTTGTTGCAGAAACCTTAGATGCTGCATCTTTGAAATAGAAATCCGTATTATTATAAAGAGTATCAAACCCTCGAGAGGTGCTAGGCCACTTATCCGCAGCGAATGTTTTATTGTCGTCAAGTGGAACAGTACCTGCAACTTCCTTTGGCTCTGGGTCAGCAAACGTCACTTCGTTAAAAAGAGAATTGCCATTTGGTTCAATCAGTCCATAGGGTTTCCCAGGTCTAAACCCCATTTTAGCAGTGTATTTCAAACGTTTAATCTCCGTCGGCATATTCACTTCTTTAGGAATTTGAATATAGTTTCGGAACGTTCCTTCCTTAATATTATACGTCTTTTCATCAGCGAAATTTTCTAGATGGTTATTGTAATAAACCATCCAGTCAATAGACGTGATTTTACCCGTCGCATCTTTATTGTATCTCGCTCTATAGTTCATTACTCTAGAGGTAGCAGCTTCTGCAGTGCCAGAATCAGACGAACCTTGGATACCACTCGTAATATAGAAATTCGTATTCCCGTAAGCAGTCTTATTAGCGTCTGGTGCATAGGCAATTTCCGCTCTAAACTGGATTCCCTTTGGTATTGCTTGACCATTACGTGGATCATTAGATCCTGTGTTTTCAATTGAGTTAGATTCTGATTTTTTCTCAGTGTTTTCTGCTTTTTTACCTACAGTTTCTTTTCCGTTAGTAGTGTCTACTGCTGGAGTTACTTTTTTCTCTACAGGTTTAGCTTTTAATTTAGTGTTCACTGTAGTTACTAATTTGTTGTAAGCTTTTTTTATTTCATCTTGAGTTGTTGCATTTTCTAATGTATCTTTCGCTACTTTTAGCGCTTCTTTTAATACTGCAACACTCTCTTCTGTTTTGTTAGCATACGCTCCATCTGCAAGTTTCGCTTCGATTTCTGCGATGTAGTTTTCAAGTTTAGTTTTATCTAAAACTTTAGCTTCTCCACCTAATTTTGCCGCTAATCCTGCTGCCACGTCTTCTTTAGTAGTTTCTTTAGCTACTGGTTGTGCCGTCGCTACTGGTGTAGTTGGAACATTTTCTTTAGCTCCAGCGTTTGTTGTATTATCCGCTGTTGTGTTGTTTGATACTTCTTCACTAGCTTGAGCTACTGCGCCAGCACCAAGAAAAATACTCGCACCGATTACTACTGATGCTGCCCCCACTTTAAACTTCTTGATAGAATACGATTCTACCTTAGTACCATCTTTGGTATCTCTTAAATAGTGATTATTTTTTCCTACCATGTATTACCTCCTAAATTAAATAAATATAAACATGCAAAATCGACGATAATTTTTAATATTTCATAGAAAATTTTCATAAAAATTAAATTTTTTATCATTTTTGTTATTAAACAGTTATAAAATAAATTATTAAAAACTTATTTATAAAAACACTATTTTATATTGATAATTTTACCAGATTAAAAAGACTTTTGTCTATAAAAAGGAATCGATAACATAGTAAAAATTATTAAGGAAAGGATAGAAAAAGAAAAGGTAAATGTCAATATTAAATTAGACCCTAAATTGTAAAGTTAAATACATAAAAATTATAAAAAAATCTACATAAATAAATAAAATAAAATACTACTATCGTTTATTTATATAAACAATATTTTATTATATATTGTTAACTTAATATATCTCTTAATATTCAAAAAGTAAAAACCAGACTTCTTCATAAGTGGGAGTGACTCAAAAATCGTGATTTCGGAGAAATCGATTTTTAGAGTCACCCCAGCACAGTTTATTAGATATCTAAAAAGCTTTTATAAAGCGAATTTAGATGTCAATAAACCACTGCGTCTATGAGTTCTCATATACACTTTGTTAAAAATTTAGGACTTTTTGGGTCACCCCATCTTACTCTAAGTCTGATTTTTATCATTAAA
>BNJS01003987.1_pt1 | contig 71657 bp, 70 predicted proteins | sample 8540461 | NCBI WGS metagenome assembly BNJS01 (sample SAMD00202454, study PRJDB9452) | human saliva metagenome | isolation source: human saliva | place: Japan
GCCGGAACATGTTTGGAAAAATAGTAGATAAGACGTTCTGTACATTGGTGAAGGGATGAGGCACTGTGCTTATGGAGTCAATCATTGTTTTAATCGGCAAAAGTAGTCTGTCTGATTTTGTTGGGCAACCTAAGAACTTAAAATCTTAATAGGCTTCGTCTCGAGAGCAGAGTAGGCGTATATGTGGGCTTTGTGGTGTGTGTGCGGAAGCATTGTGTCGTCGCTTTGATATAGAATAAAAACTTCCCCACTTTTCGCCGAAAGTGGGACTCAAATCTATATCAATCCCATTCTGAGACTGTTATGATTTTTTCAACGCTCGTTTTTAGCGGTGCATAGAAAACTGTTTCTGCAAAGTTAATCGGTTATTTTTAGGTGGCAAAATCTGTACACAGAATTTCAATGTATCATCGTTATTAAGTATTATATATATCCCTTTTGCAATCTCCAATCTTGCAAAATGGCATTATTTTCCAATGGAAATTTACTTTAGAAAAATCGGCGTGGAATAAACGCGGAGGAGGCGGGATATGAGCTCTTACCTCAAAAATCGACCCTCCCCCCCCTGATTTCAACCTCTCACAACCTTCAATTCCCTTGTTCATTTCCTTTCTGCTGCCTTATCACCTTCATTGCAGTACAACATACCACCAACAATAAGAAACACGCTCACAAGTCAAATAAACGCTATATCCTTGCAAGGGAACATTAGAACAAAGAAACAGACAAGAAATAAATCATCTGCTTCTTATCACTGACAAATAAAAAGTATTCATTCTTCTTCTTCTTTTCTTCTTCGTATGTCTGCAATGGTCTTGTGGAGTAGGTGGCTGTAGTGGTAGTCTCATACCCAATAAAACGCCACTGAAAGTAAACAATTCCGCTGCTGTTGTGATTACTGAACCGTGTATCTCTCCCTTTGGCGCGCTAAAGAATCCAAGGAATAAAAGGACAACACCACCACTATGAGAAGTAAAGCACTCCAAATCTGCAAATCTTTGCTGTCTGTTTTTTCCATCAGCATTAAGGTCACAGAGTTCATGTGCGATATAGTATTATGATGTTATATTCCGAGTTTGGATTCTATTTTAGAAAGACGTTGGGTAACTTCTTGTAGTTTGCCTCTCACATATCCTGCGCTATTGATTGAATCACGCACCAATGTAGTGGATTCAAATATATCACGTTTATTCTCATCGACTTTCTCGCTAAGCTGTTGAAGGCGTTGGCCGATTAGTTCAAGTGCTGCTGCAAACGTTCCGAGATTATTTTCTAATAACTGATTGTTTGTACTATCACAAAGCACTCCATTTTGGTGGATTCCTCACTTGGTGTTTCCTTGTTGTTATTCACAAGTGAGATGAACGTTTTATTCTCATGTGCGACAACGTCCAAATCTGAGTAGCTTTCTGTATTATTATATCGCCCGCGATAATTTGGGATTACTTGCCCAATGTCAAATGATGCCATATTGTTTCTATTATTGGATTGTTATTATAAGTTGGTAGTCGTCAATGAAGAATTTCACTTCATGTTGAATTACATCAGGTAAATGTACTTTGAGCATGCCTGTTTGTTTGTCGATATTAAACCTGATTTGTTTGTAAGGATTTAGTTTCATAGTGTCATAATGATGTGGCCTTTATTTAATGTGAAGTTGGTTGGTTTCTTCATATCATACTCGAGCAATGTTTCTTCTCCTACATTGTCGGAATCATCGGTTGTTGGTATAATATCTCCATTGCGCTTCTCCTTCCTTGGTTTGCTCATTTTTCTTTATCCCTTCAAAAATCATCAAGCGGTTTCAATTCAATGAAGGTGTAGGTATAATTTATTTGTTGTGGGTCACATGATACCGATGAGATAATGAACTGCTTGTTCTTTAACCAAGAGCTTTCTATTATGCTGTTGAATCCCAATTCCCGATTGAGTGTGATTTCACCTTCAATTGCGGTGTCTTGAATTGGCACGTGTGCTTTAAGATGATAGATTCTTCTGCTGTTGCTTCATATAAACCAAAATCCATTCCTTCAATGAAATAGGCCTTGTTATCCTTGAAATAATAAGGTGATGAATAATTGGGGGCTTTGTTATCAAACGTGGTAATAAGTAACTCCATTTCCGAGGCCTCTTCAATGAATCGGTTATCTGATAGGGTGTTCTGATATTGAGTTTCAGTATCATCATCACTTAATCCAATGAACGTTGCTTCATAGTCGCTTATTATGTTTGCGGGTGGTGTGTACCTTATATATAAGTATTTATCGTCTGATACTTTGATTTCTGATTGTCCCGTGTAAGGGCGCAAGCATTCAAAAACAATATTTCCTTCCATCTGACGGGGCAATTTGACGTTCAGGCCTTTTCTATTCTCAAATAAGATATTGGTTTTCCAATTCTCAAAGTCTTGTATTATATCTCCTGAATCGTCCAAATAGAGGGTGCAATTGTGTTTTGTTGTAGTCCAATCATCAGAGCGTTCATCATAGTATAATTCACCCATTCTCAAACGATACTGAATGCCATTGTAACGATTTGATTTCAATTCTCTACAAGGGAAAAATGCCTCATGAAACGATTTGAAATTAAAGTTGATGTTCACGCACGCATTGTCATTCTTGCCCGTTACTATATGCCCTATATTATGCGAGAAAATCACTTGGTTGTTGTTCTCATGAAATGGTGTCCAATTTACCGATTTCCCTTTAATTCCATTAGTTCTCAACACGTTGTTATCGGTCTTACCAAAGGCGGTTTGATAGAGAATGCCACGTTTGAGCGATATTTTTTTTGGCAGTGCGTCTAAATCATCAGTATCATGTGAATAGTATTCCACGGGGTGGCAAGCGTTGTAATTGAAGAATACATCTTTGGTGAAGTCCTCATTGTTCACCAATGGTCGATTATTAGAGCCGTCTTTTGGGTGTGATATGAAATTGTATCGTCTGTTCTGGTGTAGTTGTACCTAATGAAGAAATCGTGCGCTTTTTATGTCCTTTGTATCCGCGTTTGATACTATATACCACAACTGCACATCTTTTGAATCACGGCCATCGTCTTGGAATGAGTGTTGGTTCAACCACATATCTTTTTTGAAGTTCAAATCTTGCCTCTCAATGTGGCAATGATATAAGTTCTCATCTTCAAATTTCTTCTGCGTTTTTCTCAATCGGATAATGCTTTGAAGTGACCCTGATACCTTGTTATAACTTGGGTGTAATGATATATTAGCGTCGTTGCTTGAAACGTCTTGTTTGTTAATGGTGTGTTTCTTTTTCAGGGTAACAAGGGGAAATTTCATGCCACTTTGAAGATTATATACTTCATATTCTTCTGTATGGTGGTCAATGAAATATACTTCATCTCCTTCTGTTACAAGCGTCCAATTCATATAACGGCAAATCTCGGAAAGAATTTCAAGATATGATTTGCTCTTTCCATTTTCATCAAACCAATTCTCTTGCTGTATATAGGTCGATTTCACGACGTTTTTAGGAAGGCTCGGAAAGTGTACAAAGGTGTAGAGATTTCCAAGCTGTAAGAACGCCAATTGGACATAATCAAAATAAGATAGGTGTCTCTTTGTCGCTTGTTTCTCAAAGTAGCAATACTTCAATGTAGAAAGTGCGTCTTGGCATTCCAATTCAAATTCATCTCCAACGGTACTCATAAACGGCTGATTATAGGCGTTTGGAGTGCTGAAACCTTGCCATATTGTTTTATATTTGCCCTTCTCTTCTCGTTGCAATGAAACAAACACATTATTACCCAAGGTGTTGTTTAATTCCTCCTGAAAACTCTCTGCTTACAAAAAGCGGACGGTCATAGTTGAACAACGATAAGGCGCAAATACATCATCTGCACCTTCATATTGAATTGTAATTGGTTGAGACAAGAGGGTGATTTCCTCCCCTTGCCCTTGTCCTAAATTGTTTTTATAGTGTCGATAATCAGTGATAATAATGACCTTATAAAGGTTATTTTCTATATCACGGAAAAACCATACTTGTACATTATAAACGTGATTTGCTTGAATTATAATTGTTGAGAACGCCAACAAGTTGTTTTCCTTCAATTCTGAATGTAACATTTCCATTCATTGCGGAATTGGTGTTTGTGTGTCCTTGCTGTATAGTGTTCCAAAGAGGCGCCTTGTTGTGTAGAATTGAGTATCATTTCACCGCCGTTTACCCTTGCAAGATTGTAGTCTCCAAAGGAACGACCCTGAACAATACCACCATCGGCAAACTTAGGAAGGCTGCTGAACACTCCAAGAATTGAAGATACTATTGTTGCAATACTGATGAGATTTGCGAGGAATGGCATTGCCGCTGCACTCGCTGTACCTGATGAAATTGCGGCCGCTTGATTTGCTGCAACCAATTTCCTGATTTCAGGTAATATGCTACTAACAGCCTGAAATACTTCCAATCATCTGCACTGAAAGAATCGTTTGTGATATTCCCAAGTGATGAGAATACATTGCCAACGCTTTGTGCGTTTGTCCTAATCCTTCATATTGAGTTTTTATCTCATCGACGTTTTGAGCAATGGCAGATTGTCTCTTCTCATCAATGCTCAATTGAATCTTGTGTTCCTTATCGGTCAAGAATTTTAATTGCTCTGAGAGTGAATCTAATTCTGTCTTGTCTGTTGTTACACTGATATGACGTCAGGCCATTTATTTTCTCCGAACTTCTGCAAACTGCCAACAATGAGTTCATGCTATTCTCGTCTACCTTGGGGTGTAAGCTCAATTCAAGTAATTCTTTATCGGCTTTCAAGCGTTCAATCTCATCTCTGAGTAGATTGAAACCATCTGAACCAACACGCAGATTTTTAATTGCGGACTCTTTCTCTACAGAATATTATTAAGGTGTTGAAGGCTCTTCCTCAATCGTTGGTTTCCTGCTAGTGTGCTTCTCGTCAAATAATTTATTGCGGCGTTTTTAATTTATCAATCATCTCTTGAACGATAAAAAGCCTCTTGTTCTTTGTCAATTAAACGACCGCTTGAAATGTTAGTTTTTGAAAGCTCGTCGTTAATTTGATGTAGCTTGTCTTCAAAGTACTTTAATGAACCAATTTCAGGGGGTGCAATTTCCGTTTTCTTTGAACCGCCCTTCTTGAACCGCCCTTCTTGCCGCCCTTTTTACTGATACTTGGAAGGCCTGAACCTGAACTATGTTTGTAAGTTTCCGTGATTGTCTTATTTTCTTTCACGTCAACTTTTACATCGGTTGTTGAACCATTCTTCAAACCAAGGTAACGTTTAAGGTCGTCCCAAGCCTTTTATACCGTCAAACAGTTTCTTTTATCCACTCCCCAAGCCATTTTTGCAGAAGCTTATAAATGCACGACTCGATTGGAGTTTCTGAAAAATTACTTCTTATCCAATTTGCAATATCAACGAGGTTATTCCAAATGCCTTTGATATGCCTTGACAATTACAGCACAACCAACAAAAACGACCTCAACAAGAGCTTGGAAGGTTTGCTTTATCCCCTCCCATGTAAGGCCAAGTGAAGACCAAACATTAATTTGCCCCTTTGTTTGAGACATTAGATTGTCCCATTGGTCAACAAGGCCTCCCCACCAAACAACCAATTCAGAACAAGAATCAATGAAATCTTGGAAGAATTGATATAATTCTTGCATTATGGCCGTTTGTCCGATACTTAGAAAAAAGTTCTCAGTAACAACGCCGAGTTTCTCCTATGATTTTTCCAAACTATTATTCTGTACTTCTCCCATCTCCAAGGCTGCGTTTGTGCCATCGATTTGGGCGGCCAACTCTCCAAATTTTTGTCTGTTCTGAACCAAATTTTGGAGCAAGGAAGCGTTTGCGATACCAACCAATTCTACATAATCCGCAAGAAAGGTGATTTTTGGCAGCCGATTCTAATACATCATTATGGGAATGCAAGCTCAAATTATACTCGCTGGCATTCTTCACGCACGGACATCAATTTGAAAGGGTGCTATTTAAGGCCGTTCCCAATTCCTCTGATTTTCCAAGGTATTTATCACCGACCCCTTCAATTACACCAAGAGCCATATTCAAATCGACACCCGCAGACGCAAATGCACTGCCACTTTTCTGCAAAATCGCCGCGACGTTGGAAATCTCCTGACTTCCTATGCGAGAAGATTGCGCTATTTTATTACTTACTGAAACTGCTTGTTCTCCACTCAAATTAAATGCAGCGAGCACACTTTGAAAGATATTGCCTGCGTCTTCTGATGATATGCGACCCGCCGCCGATAAAGCTAAGACGGCGTTACTCATGGTATTAGGGCGGTGGTATTTTTGACCAAATCGGATTGATACCACTAAGGCCTTGTTGCATTTTGATTATCTCGATTGTTGCAATACCGCTTTGGTTACTGAGTTCCTTTGCACTCTGAGAGAATTTCAGCATTTCAGCATCGGAGGCTTCTGCGATATTTTGGAACGCATTGAGTTCTTGTTTAAGATTGTCCCACTCAGAAATTGACTTTGATATAACACCGACGGCAACAGCACCAACAGCAAGCAAGCCACCTGATAAGCCCGATAATGAACCGAGGATTTCAGTGACCGATGAAGATATGCCACCACCAAAAGAACCAAACATACCTGAAAGGCCTTCCAATTGAGAAGATAAACCACCAAAAACAGAATCCAATGAACCGAGATTCTTTTCAAGGCTCTTTGTCACTCCTCCAAACGCATTTGAAGAAGTGGCCGTTTTCTCAAAACTCTTTTGAAGTGTCTCAAGTTTGTTCTTGGAATTGTTGAGTGCCTGAATCAACCCTTTATCATCGGCTGAAAGTTGTACTGAAAAATTTATTCTCCATCTGTTTCTAATGTCTGTGATATTATTCTTGCTTGTTCCTTTAATCGCTCACTTCTGATTGCGTCAAAGGCTCGGAATTGCCGCCTATTTGGTCTGTGTTGTCGTTTTTCCTTCTCCCATGGGAATTTGATGATGTCTTGCGGTGAAATGCGTTTTGTGGAATTAGATTGAACGCCGCAATAAGCGGTGAACCTCGCTCTTCGCCCATTCAGGACGTTCATAGTATTCAAGGTTTTCAATAATGCTTTGTACCTCATATTCCTCCATCTCATCAAAGAAATAGGGATTGTGCAGCACTTAAACTCAAAAACAAAGCAACCTAAAAAGTTCATGCACAATCAGGGCTTTTTATTGCCCTGCCCTTTAATTCCTTCTCTTGGAATTGTGCAGAATTTGAAAAGGAAGGAAGATTTCTGCATGGTCTTACTCAACCATTCCGCAAATTGATTCATGAGTTCAGGTTGTGGGTCAATTACCTCGTCAATAAACTCGTCAAACGTCAAATTAATGTCTTTATTTGATGAGCATAAAACGCAATAGAAGAAGGTACAGAAGTCCTCTAATGTTTTTGGATTGAATGTTTGTCCTGAAATCCGTTCATAGGTAAACAGGCTGCGCATTGAATAACGCAATTCTACTTCTTGTTCTTTGATTGTTACTTTCATTTTTACTTGTCATTTATTTTGTTATTATCAAATCAAATAATGAGAGATACAAGGTTTTTCCCTCATACCTCTCATTATATAAATAGTCTGTGTTTTCTGTCAATCGCCAAGCAAATTATTTACTTAGGCCCGATTAAAAACTCACCCGCTCTCCAACGTTTCATCTTAACCATTGGCTAAATTCTACAATCTTATGCGGGTGCATGTCGATAATGTCCATGAGAACAATTCATAAGTAATTTCCAAATCAGGTTTGCTTGTTGCAGCACAACAATAGAATAGCTTACAAAGTCGTGATAAGTCTCTGGGAGCAAAAACTCCTCCCAATTCTTTGATTGAACCTGCTTTGTTTGTGAATTGTTCATACATTGCAACGCACGCACTGCTGTACTTAACCATCAAAAGGTTTCATCTATCTTAATGAAGATATGAGTCATCATAATTTAATTATTTAATTGTTTATACTAAAAGCACAAGGGACTGTCTCGGCCACTCATTTCTATTATACTTATTGTGTTGAAAATCCAAATCAATTAGTATTTATTTGCTTTTCATTGGCTTATTCTTCACACGTCCAATAAAATTTCTCCTCAATTGCAGTATTCAACCAATCAGCAAATTCTGATAACTTAAACGGTTGCAAGTCGAGGGCTCAAGAAATCACCTCATAAGGAAGTTTTCTTCCAGGGCTGTTGCTTACAATAAAACAATAGAACAACTGACAAAGCCCTTCCAATGATTTGGGGTGCAACAGTCCTTTAAGTTTTGAGACTGAACGATTGGTTTTGCGTTTGTGAGTTTTTCAAACATGAGCAATGCACATTTAATCCGATGATGTAAAATGCTCCTCTGATTTTTGGAATTCAAAATACTCTTTTTCATACTTATTTTTAATTGTTAATAATAAATGAGAGGTGCAAGGTCTTTTTCCTCGTGCCTCCATTTCTATTATACTATTGGTATTGAATTTCCAAACCAATCACCCTATATGCGGGATTGTCTTTTGTTTTGAAACTCTTGCCAACACCCTCAAATTCAACGCTAAACGTTGCATTATCGCCCGATTGAGCTCTGCAATCGAGTTTGGGGATAATTACTTGTCCTGTTCTTAGGGTGCTTTGAGTTGGTGTATTTGGTTTACGCATCACATGTACCCGTCCGCAAGAGTCTTATCAGCTACTACTCTTCTTCTTACCGAAAAATAAACGGTGATTGGCTCGAAGTAAGCATCGCGTCAAATAATTTATCGTATGCGCCTTCTGTGTACATGTGTTCAGCGGAAATGCCCAATTTACTTTTTGTCGCTGAGGTAAAACCCCACTATCTTTTGAACTGATTTCTGGGGATTCAATACCCACCGAGGGTGTGCGACTTACCAAATGCGAGCGATTTTCCTGCGTCGAAAACAACATAATATCATCGCGTGTAATTTCTTGTGCCATAATAGTATAAATTATAACTTATTTTATTTTAATCTTCTTCTGTTGTTGTTCTTGCTTGTTCTTCTTCTGCGTCTTTGAGTTGCTGTAAATGTGACCCTTGAGTCGAGTGTACTTCACAAGTAAATTCCATCGTCTGAACATACATATCATAGTCAAAATTCTCTTCTGCATTCACCAAACGCACATTTCTCATGAACAAATCAGGTTCTTCATCTTCTGATTCATTGGACAATAGTCTTGCGCCGTCAAAACATTCCCCGTATCAGTGTACTTGCTGGAAATTGAGTCGATGTAACTTGCATACGCAACATTGATTTCAAAAACCTACCTTTGTCAATGTGTAAGCGTCTTGAGAACATAGGGCCTCGCAACTTCGTTCTTCTGTAAGTTACCCATCGTCCACAATATTCTTCTCGTTTAACGGGGCTATGAACACAAGGGCTAACTATAAAGTGCGACTCACCTTGTTCACGTTCATCTTCTGAGTCAAGGTATTGAAGCGTCTTAGTTTATATTATGAGTGATGATATCACCTATCAAAAACTATTGTTCATTGTCTACTTTTTAATTTTGATAATTCTTTATTCATGAGTTCATCATATTTCTCTTTGAAATTGAAACTTGCAACCGCGTTTGTATAGAAGTTTCTTGCGGTTATTTTACCAACACTCTTATTCTTTCTCTTCTTCTGAAAGCGTTCATTAGTCCCACTATTCAACCACCCGAGCCTAAACCACCCACTTTGTTTGTTTTGACATTTGTCGTTATGCGCACGTTGCGTTTGAATGAGTTTTCTTGTCGATACACGACCCCACGCACGCCCTGAACAAGTTTATCACCAAATGTGAGTCCGTTATTTTGATACCTGATGATTTGAGGTTTCTTCTGCCTGATTGCGCAATAAGAGGCCACAACGTCCAATTGTCTTTCTCGAGGCCTTTTTACTTTCCTTCTGTAATGAACTAACAAATTGTTTTGCCGTGTTCTTAATTACCTTGATAGCTAAATTCATAATTACTCCTCAATGTTATTTTGTACACGGTCGCAGTACAAATACAATTCTTTTATTGGTTTCATTATAGCCGTTTCAACGATTTTTATATGTCTTGCCTTTTCTCGGTATCGCTGTTCTGTATTCTAAGCAATGAACCTTCTGAACAATGCTTTTGATTGTAACCTTGTACCAAATATGCGCGATGTTATTGACGTTGATGTGCCTCAATGAGACTTTTGAATTCAAGTTATCACGGTATACTCTACATATCTCAGGGTCTTTCTCCTATTCTCAGGCTTTTATCTCACCCTGTTTCACCTGTCTTTCCCAAAGAATTTATCATCTTCTTGTAGACTCTTCAATTTACAGCAGCTTTGCTTTGAACCCTGATTTGGCCGTTGCCGCCTCTGTTCTTTTCTTCACAGCGCTCAAGGTTGCCTAATGACTGCCATTTTTACTGCACCTTCCTGCAAAACATATCTATCAACCATTGTAATTTGTATATTGGCTAAGTTGATATTTGCAAACGTGTGAGGGCATTCCTTCATTGAAGAAGCACTTCATACTTCACGCTGCAAATAATATGTCCCTATGAGTAACAGGAAAGGGCATGCCCAATGGCCTTTTATTGCCATTGAGCGTTGCCAAAATCTCGGAACAGATATGATTTTTCGAACAACCAAAACGCAATCTTCGAGGTGCAATAATAAATAATGATAAACGTTCATCCCGATAATCTTGCTCTATATTAGATGAGTTTTTATCATCTCCACGTAACAAATTCTTCTGCTATATCTGTATAACGTTATGAATAATCTTATTTCAACTTTGCCACTTTGATTGCCTCAGGGCGTAACGTCTTAACGTCGCAATAGAAATTCACCACAAGACGCACAAGGCCGCTCGAGGCTTTCGTCATCGGTCAACGGTCAAACTCAAGGTCGCTCACTAGCAATCACGACATTAGAAAAATCACCATAGGCAAAATTTTTTGTCCTTGATATTTGAAGCGCTCATCGATTCAGTACCATCAATAGCGCCGTTTTCATAAACGAGGTTTTTATCACTCTTGGCCATATTTCTAAAGCCTGCCTTGGCCTTTGGAGAAAGGAGATAAACAACATTGCCATCAACATTTGCATTCTCAACTTCTGCTTCTAAATTTGTGATGTCTGCAAACTTACTTACTTCTGAAAAGGGAGTGTTCCGTTATTGTAGAAAATGCCCTCAGGTTTTGGTATTTCGTGCCTCTGTTCATCACCCAAGAATGTCTTTTCTAATTTGCTATTGATAGCGGAAAGGATTTCTTCTCTGATAACCGCTTCTGCACTTTGCTGAATCTGTGAAGCAAAAATTGTTTGCTCACGTCGACGATACAAGAAAGACGTTTTTGGGGACAATTTTACATGCGTAAATGTAATATCACTCGTTGGTGTTTCTGTTGTCTCGACCCTCCCAACTGCAATTTGCAGAACTTGAAAGAGGAAATTGTACATCGCCTCGAGATTTTCAAGAACGCGCGCGCACCTGCCTCATCACGTAGCACGTTTTTAGCCTCAACGACCCCATCACATCCATGAGGTTTGTTGCGACCACGTCTTGGCCTTCCGACCGAACGGTGATTGCTCGCTCTTCATAATTTGAAGGTAATTGATTTGACTCCACAAGCGATAATGAATCGTGAGCGCATTTCATTTTCTGGCCTTCTAAAACCACGGCTTGTGCGATTGGGTCAAAGTGAACGATTTTCCGCAATCGCTCTAATAGCATTAAGTAAAGAAAAATTTCTCTTTTCCATTTGTTGTTCTGTATTGTTGTTATTATAATTATAATTTTGTTCTTTTTCTCTGAGTTCTTTTCTAATTCATTGATTTCCTCGTTGATATTAGAAATGTCCCTTGGAAATTATCCATCTTCATTTTTATCATCATGAGTAAACGACCCTAATTTCCAATTTCCGCTTGTTGCAGATTTCACGGACTCTGAAAACGATTTCTTCCTTCAATTTCAGTTTTCTCAGAAATCTCATTTTGAATATGGTATGTACTTCTCATATCTATATATAACAGTCTATTTTCTAATAAATAGCGTATCATCAAAGTTTTTCAAATTCCTCAATGGTTTGCGTCCATGATTTGCTGATTTTCATTGCTCTTCAATTCAACCTCTTCTAATTTCCGCTTGTTGGCAACGCTCGTGGCTTCATAAGCGGGGGTAAACACGGGGCTAACATCAAATAATTTATCAACCTTGATAACTTCTCTACAAAGCACGGGGTCTGCGTCCTTATCAAATGGCCATTGGTAGGAAAACTCATCTTCTTCAATGGTAAAGGCAAATGAAGACCCCTGAATATCCCTTTTCTCCTCAGTAGCTCGAGCAATCATCGCCGATTGAGTCCGCGGCGCTTCAAAAGTGTATTTAAGGCCTTTATCGTCCACTTCTAATATAAGGCTGCCTTCTCCATATTTGGAACGTGCTAATATCTTTTGGTCATCATGATTAAGTTTGCAAATAACGTCTGAACGCTTAATAGTTTCATCTGTTATCGCACCCTTCAATATCTTCTCATAGAATCCCAAATCGTTGCTCCATGTGTCAAAAACGACGGCATAGCCTGAAACTAATCGGTCACTCACTTCAATTTGAAGTTCTCCACCTCTTTTCTCAATTTCCTTTTCCTTCTGTTCCTTCATTTTCTTCTTCTTGTGTGTCTGAATTATTTATCGTGTTCTGTTCAATTTTAGTAAATGGTACAAAATGCTTATCCCCATCTGTTATTGCTTCATAAGAAAGTTCTGAACGCACCTCGTTAATAGACAAACATCCATTTTGCAAGAGCGTTGAATAATAGCTTGCTTGCTGTGATTTTGACATTCTAAGCATGGAATTTTCATCAATATCAATCTTATATCTGCCTTGACTTTGAGGGCTGAACATCTTGCGAGAAAACTCGTGCTCAATCATTGAAATGTAGTTCTGAATCGTTGTGGTCAAGAACATATTCATTAAGTCCTCAACATTGCTTGATTTATTACCCAAGCCTAAGAGTTCAGGGGGCACACCAAAGAATGAACAAATCTCTATTGCATTGAACTTTCTTGAATCTAAGAGTTGCATTTCTTCTGCATTTGCGCTCAAGGGAGTAAACTTCATATCACCGCCTAACACCAAGACACCATTTGTGGATTGCGTCCAATTTTGGGCTAATTGTTGTTTTTGAGCCTTACTGATTGGACTAAGCGTTGAAAGTACCCCACGTGCAGGTTGTCCGCCGCTTTGGAATATCTGTTTTGCTGAATTTTCCGCGCCGTGTGCAATTTGCAATTGACGAGCCGCAAAACTAAGAACCGATTGGCCGTGAATGCCATCATTTGAATTGTTCTGCAAATGGATAATGTCAAAGGCTTGTATCTTCTGAACCTTGCTCAGAAATGGTATTTGATAATAGAGTTCTTGTTTTTTCTTATCCCAAATCACCATCACATCGTTTGGCTCTAATTGGATAATGTCCACAACATCACCTTGCTCGTTTCTCTTCAAATAACAATAAGCGTTTCCCTTTAATAGAACATCGGAAATAAGTTTCTTCATGAAGTTGTAACGTGTCATCACCATGTTGTCAAATACCTTCTGCAAGCGATGATTTTTTTGTTCTCGTGTGTTTCCCTTCTTGTCGATATATAAGACGTTCAGGGGCAAATTAGCCACTGTTGAAGAGATTAAATCTACACACCCTATACACAGATGAGAGATTTTTGTGCACGGTCGTTATTATTGAAAAAGGTCTTGAATGTATGTAAGCCCCTGCCCGATTCTCTCTTCATAGCTAATCGTCGGCTGTTCTACTAAATTCCGCTTTCTCTTTTTATTGTCAAACCAAATATTTTCATTGGTATTATTGATTTTTCTATATTATATTGAGGTGTCAAGTATTGGCTGCTCGAGGAATCTTCCAAGCGATTGAAGCAAACTTATGACCAAGTCCACCTTATTTTGACCCGATTTCTTCTCTGATTTTCCGCTTCCTGATTTAATCGGCTTCACGTTGTCACAAGTTGGCTCTAGTGCTTCAAAATACAATTTGACACCACAAGGTAATTGGATTATAGTCGAGCACGACCTTTCCACTTTTTCGAGAAGTCTTTCAAATTCTCTTGTGGGTCGGTTGAAGTTGAATATGCTTTGTGAGTATGGTTCAAAGTTCAAACCAAACTGCGATTGCCCTTGAATTACAAATTGAGTTGCATTATATTGGTCGTATGCGATACTTGAAATGGTAAGGGGGAAATTATTGCCTAATAGGTCTAATATATAATCATAGTCTGTAACGTTCCCATTTGTAACGTGCAAATACCCTTCTCTTTTCCATCGCCTATATAATTCACAATTGGAATTGCTTGGATTAAGGCAAGATTCAGGAACAAATGCCCAACTTTTGAAGTAGTATTTCTCGTCCTTATATACAAGGGCTGAGACACTCGTTAAATCTGATACTGAACCAAGGTCTATTCCCACCGTGCATAAGTCCTCATCAGGATTAAAATCGCTCAATTCAAACGATTTTGAACATGCTAAGAGTTCATCGTGTGTTATCCAAATATCTTGCACGTCCATCCATTTGTTGAAATTCTTGGTAAGAACGCCCGTTAATAATGAAGTGTTGTTCTGTGCATTCTGAACCTGTTCTCTTAAATACTCCTTGCTCACTGTAACGTTCAAACTTGGATTGCTCTTAATCCAACATTGTTCATCATTGAAAATATCATCTTCTTCATCTTGGGTGTATATCGCAATGAATTGGGAATCATCGGTTTTCAGGCCTGAAAGAATCTCCAAACATGTTTGCCGATATTCATAGCAAAATAGGTATTTATTGAATCCTGCTGTTGTGATCATTGCGCCCAAACAATTATCCTGATATCGTGCCCCTTGGCCACTTATCATAACGTCCCAAGCCTTGGAATCAGGTTGTTCATGAGCTTCATCCAAGACAAACAGACTCGCTGAGTAGCCATCCTTGCCCCCGTTATTATTAGAAAGCACTTGAATCTTGGATTTGGTTGCGTTGAACCTGATTGAATCACGATACCTTTCAAAGAACTTGCCCTTTGGGTCGATTGATGAAAGGAAGTTGGAGGACATGTCAAAACAAATCTTGGCTTGCTTTGCATTGTTGGCACAGATGTAGCACTCGGCGGCGGGCGTTTCTAAAAGACAAAACAATGAAATAGCAGAAAGAAAAGCCGTCTTGCCCTGCTTTCTCGCTAATTCTACATAGATTTTTCTTGTAACGCGGGTCTCTTTGTCGTTCTTGTAATACCAACCAAAGATTGGAATATATCATCCACTTTTGGTAAGGCAACAGAGAAATGGTTTGCGATTGAATCGACCTGAATAATGCTTCAACTTGGAAAATGAAGGAAATTATAGTGCGTCGCACTTTTCAGGACGGAAAATGAACTTATGGGTCACTTTTCAAACCACGACAAATAACGCTCGCATGCCTGAATTACATATTTGCAAGCAATTTGGCGTCCTTCCACCACATCCAACGCATATTGCTTATATTTTTGATATTGAAGAGAATCAGGTGCCCTTTTTGAATCACTCTTCTCCTTCATAATTGGAACTTGTTAGGGCTTTTATAAATTCATCGGCTGAAATGTCATCGCCGTTTTCATTTGCGCTCTTGATTTTGCTTGCGTAATAAGGTGGTATCGCCAATAATGATAACAATTTGATGATAGTTGATTAAGTTTCCTTTTGAACCGTCAACAATGGATTGCGCTTCTTTGTCTGCACATCATAAATCCCAACTTTCTTGATACTCTTTTCTGCATTCTGAAAGAAGGTCGAGATTATCAACAAGCATATCCAATAGGATTTCAAATTCAGGATTTAATCCCACTTCACCCGTTTCTTCATCAACTTCTGAGTGCTTCAATATCAAAGCCGCTTTGATTGTGTCGATATAGTATTTTTGAACTTTTCATTGTCGTTTTTATTTGTCCTTTATAATGTAATAGTGCGATTCTCGGTTTTTGTCAAGAATCCGTGATATTTTAATTGCGTTTTTTCCTCCATATAAGCGCTATATTTGCCCTCCTGAACGTTTACCCATAATGAACGATATAATGCAATCTGCGATTGTTGTATTGCTCATCTCGTTATAGGTTTTATATTGGGTGCTTTCCTTTCAAGTATTACATTCATGAATCGTTTCACTCTCATTCATGTATGAACTCGTGTTACTCGTTCATGTGTTATGTAATGGTTTTATGGTTGCTGTTATCGTTGATACAGTAGATGAAAACGATATAATCCCATTATGGTATTATCCCTATGTTATACCAACGATTCCACTTTGTGGTAATCATGGTATTTCTTTTTGTTTGGTTTATGGTTATGTGGTTTAGGTATCACCTAAACCGTTTAATTGTTAGTGTTCAACTTTCTGATTTTATTATATAGAACTACACATCCAAGAATATATCTCTATTTCAGAAAAATGAACACTTTGAAAAACTACTATATCATTGGATTCTGACAACCAACAACCAACCAATGAAACGACCATTCAAAGACGTTATACAAGGGATTAGCACAATGTATCATTGGAGATTAGAAACGCTATGAGAAGGCAAATAAACCTATATACAAAGAAAACCACCACACGTTATAAACGCATAGTGGTAGTAAAAAAAATAATATACAAAAAACTAAGTGCAATTCTTCAACTCCTTCAATCGCTTGTTCAGAGTCCCTATTGAAATACTGATTCCTTTCTCTTGCAACTTCTTCAAGAGTGCACGTTGTGAAATATCGGGATTCTCCTTCATTAGTTCTCCAATCGCATTCAACTCAATTCCGAGTTTGGCCATTTTATTTTCCTGAGTGAACTTCATTACTCTGTAGTAGAAGTTTTCAATCCATTCCTCGGTTATATTCAAACGTTTGGTCTTCTCGTTCTGTTGCACAATCGCAAGTGCTTGTTTTGGTGTCTCCATGCCTGAAACAACATCAAGAACACATTCCCGTTTTACCTGCGATAATAGCGTGCTATAACCTACATCACGATTGGCTTTGCTCTTCTTGATTATGATTCCACTTTTTGGGCGGCTTGTCTCTTTGAGATAATCCAAGCGCTTTTTATATCGTTCTTCAATGTCTTCTTCTGTATATGAATCAACTTCTTCCATCACTGGAAACAAGGTCACGAGAATTAAGCTGAGTGTTCAGGGTCGATATTGTGTAATTCAATTTTTTGCAATACACGGAATAAGATTCTATTCAGGTCAGTGTTACAACGAGCATTCAAGAGTTTGTACAATGACATGGTTTTGTAACAACCAATGCTTGATTGACTCACTGCCATTCTCGCTAAAAATGAGAACGAGTAATAATATATGGCATTTGGAAATACTTCTCATCATCTACAAACTGATAAGCAATTTGGGAATCAGGAGAAAAAGCCACCCTTCATGCTCCAAGCGGTAATTCACCCATCCTCTTTCATATCCATCAACGCCCCATTTTTCCGCAAATTGATTCCATGGCATATTCTCATAATCGTTGCATATGGTATAATTGATATATGAATTGCCACCATCATTCTTTGCCCCTTTTTGAGGACTTGTGAGCGTGTTTCTCTTCTGTGCTGCTGCATTCTTCTTCTTCACGTTCCATCGCCCATTGCTGAAAGGCTTCCATCTGAAAGAAATGTTCCGCGTCGCTGAAAATCTTCTCGTTGTTATTGGAAGATTGATAACGGATTGCTTGAACCAAAAACACATTTGCGATGATTTGATACTACAAGCGTCAATGCTTATCTTCAAATGATGAAACCTTCTTGTATTGTTCATAAAGGAACGTTGAAATTAGCTTGTGCTGCTCTTTATTCAAAGCCTGCTCAAACAGAAAAAACATGTGATATTTGCGCTTTTCCAATGAATCGCTATAACTCGAGAATGCACAACTTGCTTGAATATCCCCATCAACCTTTGAAATTAGTTCTTGTGGGGTCTGTTGCTCGTTGTCAAAGTCGAGAAATATAGTGTGTGATTTAATAAAGCGTTCATCCTCGCTTTTTCAGCTATTCTCAATAATGTAGCGCCGTCTTCCTTCTGAATAAGGGACAAACTGCACGACCTGAACAGCATTCAAATAGAAAAGCTGCAACGCTTGTAATTTCATGTTCTGAAAAGATTATCTTTGCGCATTCAGCACCCTTGGGCTTCACCGCAAATTTTTGACTCAAATTGATTCTCATATTGTTATTAGTGTATTTTTCAATTTATAAATAGTATGCTTTTTATCTTTAAAAATACTACTTTTCAATGAAATTTACAAATAAAAATATCCAAATCACCACACTTGGCAATTTGGACACCTGAAAAATACTAATAAAATATGAATGAAATAACGCCCTCACGTAGTGAATTTTTCTTTGTGTTTAGCACTTATCTAGCGTGAATATCTTCGATGACATTGACAACAAACGCTCATTAGATTGTCATAATCAAAAATGCAAGTTGAAGAAGATAATTTATATCACCATTGCACGTTTTCAATGGAATGATATGGTGAATTTCTCGAGTCTCACTTAGTGCGATTTTTGACTTCAGACAACGCTCGCAAAGTGGATTTTGCATGAACTTTGAATTTCTACGTGTCTCCATCTTGTGGTTGAGTACACATGCTGCTGAATGAGCTTTTGCAAACCATGTTTCTTCTTTTGAATTGTCCTTTTCTTCTTATGGTTTTGGGTTTTATTGATAGTGGGCATTTTATCTCCTCCTTTTCCTTTTTATATTATACTACCTTCTTGTGTAAAATCCAAATCAAAACGCCTCATTGGGATTATATTTGTTCTGTGTCTTTCCTTCAATAGAAACTCATATTTTGAGCGCACTTTTTGAATCAAGATATATCATTCTTGCGTCTTGCAATGGAAAGTTCAATATAAGCTCATTTATAATTTCACTTTCACTCTTTGTATTGCGTTTTCTTGCATTGCATATAAGTGAAATGGGCTTTGTTCTGTTTCTGTGTTTTGGATTGCTCTAAGAACGGAATTCCGTTTGTATTATCAATACTGAAACGTTCAATATCAAAAATTATTGGGGTGTACCCACTCAAAACTATTTTCAGGCTGCTTCCAATTCTTGATTGTTATGTGCTTCTTCAACCAATCGAGATTGAACAAGAATACCGCTTCAACGTTCTTTCTCATCAGTATATATCTGAACATATCTAAGATGAGCGTCTTTGTTGTGTTCTTCAAGATAGCGTTTAATCTTTAGTATTTTCCTGATTGATAGTTCAGAAAATGGGAAACGCTCTAACTTGTCAAAATTCTTGTAACGAGATTTTATCTCATATTCCACAACATGTTCTTTTCCTTTGTATGATAACAAGGCGTTTGCGTCTGTGTTGCAGTATTTCTCATTTTGGAGAAACGATTTAATCTCCACGCCGTTTATTGGCAACCATGCGCCAAGAATCCGTTTTGTTACATTGAAATCAAACAACTCTTGTTTGTCAATGCGTTGTTCTACTGCTGCGTTGCTCATCTCTCATCATATTTTTCAACATATAGAAAGTAGGCAACGATGAAACCTAAGATGATACTAACAATACTATTTACTGCATTGCCTGAAAATAGTACTACCACCCAAGGCAGATTAAAAAATTGAAGGCTGCAAAATGCCACGCATAAAATCACAGCGATTATAAGTAAGTATTTGAGCATATTGTATATTATTTTCTTTTATAATAAATATCACGATAATCATAAAAATGCGGGGAGTCCTGATGCACCTTTTTCTCTGATTTCCAAAGAAAAAAGCGCATAAAAACCTCTACACCTCCCAAATGATATAGAGGAAAATAAAAAGAAAAATATATGCGTTCTTACATTTGAAGCATTTTTGAAGGCTCGCATAGATACTGCACGGCTTTTCTTCTCCTTTCTTGGAAGTTGTTTTTCTCAATACAAAATTGGTGGTCGCCTCAAAGTATTGCATTTCAGTATAAATTTAATCTCAGAATAAATGTTTTTCAACACGCACAAAAACGGCTCAAAAATCCCATGAAAAACGCCCTCAAAAGAGGGCATCTGTCGGAAAATCTGTATCCGAGTCGTGTTAATTCACTACAATTATACTCAACCACTGTTGCAAAATACAAGGCCAAATCGTTGGTATAACAACATTTAGCATTTGTGCAAAAACCACAGATAACCAATTTCTTGTTGGAAAATCTGTCTTTGAATGTCTGTTTTTTGTCCATTTTAGGGCGTTTTGTGCTTAAAAACGGCTATGAACAAAAACCACCTTTGTATTGTAGAATCCCCTTTGTTCATCGGGGATGTCTCGCACTTTTTCTGTTAATAAAATATGAACTTCCCCACTTTTCGCCGAAAGTAGGGAAGTTTTGTTCGAAAACGGAGCACTTTTTGCCGTTACTTGCGGGCTTTCCGTTTGCGGGTGCGTTTCCACCACAGATAGTAGCCCGAAAGGGGAAGAGAAGCGCCGAAGAGAGCCGCGAAGAATTGGACGAAGCGCATCGGCCATCCGCCCCATCGGCCGGTGTGTACGGAGTAAATCCAACCGCGGATGCGCTGCCCGCGCTCGGCATCGGCATAGAGTTTGGACTCGGTGACGTGATGTCCGGTGGAATCGAAGCTGTAGCGATCCGTAGCACGGACATTGCCCCATTCGCCGAGCGACACGCTGCCGCCTTCTTCGCCCACTTCCACGGCATCGGCTGTGGGGTATTTTTGACGAAGTTGGTCGGCGGCGGCTTGCCATGCGGCATAAGTGCGTGCGTCGGGGCCGGCATTTTCGACGACCTCGGGCGTGGCTTCGGGCTTGGCGCCGTGTTCGGGGCGACCGTGATGGCCTTTGCCGCCTTTCTTCTCACCGCCGCCGTGACCGCCTTTGTGTTGCGGAGGTTCGGCACCCAATACTTTATAGAAACCCTTCTTATACCAATCGAACGACCACGTCAAACCGGTGCCGGCCATGGCAAGCAGCAGCACAAAGAGGTAGCGCCGCCGATGGTGTGGAGGTCAAACCAGCGGCGATGGCGTCCGCGGCGAAGGTGGATGGTGAGCTGTTTGCGCAGGCCGCGCGTGGTGCGCGGCCAAAAAGCCACGAGCCCCGTGATCAACACGAACAGAAACATGAGCGTGCTCACGCCCACGATGAGTTTGCCCCACCAGATGCCTTCGCCCTCGTGGGGAAGTCGAGCAACCAGCGGTGGAGTTTGAACATCACTTCGAAGAAGGGGAGATGTTCCTTCGGGCCGGCGATGCGACCTGTGTAGGGATCGACGAGCCATTCGGTGCGCGGAGGCGCAGAGAGGTTGAATTCGTAGTTGCGCGTGCTGTCATTGGGAATGCTCACGCCCGTTATGGTGACGCCCGGCTCAAGATGCGGCTCGACACGCTGCACCAATTCCGGGAGCGGCAGGCGACCTTGCGAAGACACTTGGGCTTCATAGCGATCGTGGTAGGCCCATTCCGAAATTTCGCCTGCAAATTCGATCATGGCACCCGAGAAACAGATGAGCGCGATGATCAAACCGAAGGGAACGGCGAGCCAAAGATGAAGACGCTTGAAAGTTTTTTTCATGTGTGAGAGGGTTGAGGGAAAAATTCCGCGAAAGCGCGCCGATCACCGAAGTGATGGCGCGCCAAAGCGGGAGTTCGGAGTTCGAACACCGGAAAGTGGATGGGAACGATCAGAACAATCAATTAGAAGGGGAGCAGACGACCGACGGCATTGAGCTGAGTGGCATCAACTTCCACGCCACGGGTGGCCACACCGGTGGAGAGATTGATTTGGTAGATGGCCGGATTGCCGGTTTTCGTCATGACGGGAACATAAGCCACGCCGTTTTTCGGCATAAGGACGGTTGCCCAGCGACACCACATCGGCGGGGAGCCCGGTGACAGAGACGAATTTACCGCTCTTGGCGCTGAAAACGCCGAGTTCGTTGGCCAGATCTTGGTTCGTGAGCTGACCATATCCCTTATTGTAGAGGTAGAACAGGAAGTTGTCGCCGCCAACGGGGAAGGTGCGCTGGAAGGCGCGACCGCCGGTGAGCGTTTCGAGATTGAAGTAGTAGTTCTTGTCGAAATCGGCTTCACCTTTCTTCACGCGTACCACACCCGCGGGGAGCGAAGTCTGCTGGCGCTTGTCGGTCATGGTCTTGGCGAAGCTGGGAGAGAAGACGTAAAGATCGCCGTCGGCGTCGTTCCAGATCATTTGGAAGTACTGCGACTTGAAACGTCCGCAGGCGTAGCTGATTTTGTCGGTCTTGATGAGCTTACGTCCCTCGAATGCGTTGTTATCAAAGATGGCGATCCAGCATTCGTCGGGATATTGGGTCCATTGCAGTTCGCCTTTCTTGTAAGCACTGCTCTTGCTGCCGCCGTTCTCCTTCTTGACGAGATCGGTATAGCCGTTGCGAATGTATTTTCCGCCGTCTACCGACGAACCGTACTGGCTTAATCCCATGGGGGATGGCGGCGGCGTAGAGTTTACCCTCGCGTTGGAGCAGACCGGAGAGGGTGACGTACTCACCGTTGCCGAGGAAATTTCTCAGACAAGAACTGGGGCTGCTTGGTGTCGTTGTTGCGTTCGGTCTCGGCAGGGATGTTCAGATATGAAACGAGGAAGGTTTTGGGCAAATAGCCGTTGGCGTCGGCAGCGTCTTTGTTGCCGTCGCCCGTCGAAACGGTCATCAGTTCATCATTCCACGTGCCGTAGGTGGTGAAGCGGCGCACTTCGAAACCTTTGTCGCGCTTTTTCGAGCTGACCGTTGCGCAAAATGTACGAACGCGTGGTGCCGGCGTTGCCTTGGTTGTACTGCAACGTGCAGAGGTACTTGTTTTGGAAGAAAATATACTCGAAACCGCCGTCGAAGAGGAGGCCGTTGTCGCGCGGGCTGAGCGTGCCGCTCGAGAGGTTGGCCGTGGTGAGCAGTACATGCGAGGCGGCGTTGCCCGAAGCCGTGATGTCTGCGGGAATAACGAAGGTGCCTTTTTGCTCCACCACCGGGGTGACGGGGGAGTTGTTGGGTTCGTCAGCGCCGCAGCTCGTGAGGGTGGCGGCAAGTAGGGCTGCGGGCAGCAGCGACTTGGAGGGAAGGAATTGCATGATGCGTTTGAATTTGATTAGTTTGTGTTGTATGGGAAAAAGTGCAGGATTTATCGCCCGAAGTTGAAACGCACTTTGGCGTAGAAGGCGCGTCCTGCTTTTTGTAAGCTGAAATTATCGTAGAGATTCTCGTCGGTGAAGTTGCGCGCCTCAAGACTCACGGCATAACGCCCATTGGCGAGCGTGAGGGTGGCGTTGAGGTTGTGAGAAAGTTGGGCGGGAACGACGTATTCGCCCTTGTTCGCGCCGAAACGTGAGGAGTAGAACGTGAAACTGTGGAGATATTGACTGTCGTAAGTCAACGAAAAAGACGCGACTGCGCGAGGGCGTTCAGCGGCCACCGCAGGGTGAGATCGGCGTCGGCGAACAAATAGGGGAGATTCGGCATGCGGTCGCGGTAACCATAGTTGCGCGTCACGCCATCTTGCGCCAAAGGCATGTTGTCTCGCACGTCCATGTAAGTGAAGTTGGTGCCGGCGCTGAGGCGGTGCCCAAGATCGTAGCGTAAGGAGAGTTGAGGCCGTAGTGCGCACGCGTCCGAAATTGACATAGCTGGCGCCGAAGCGACCGCCCCCCACACTGATGACATTGCGCTGAATATAATCGCGCGTATCGCGGAAGATGCCGCCCACCTCGACCAACAAGTGGTGCAGACCGCTGCGCAGTGTGTAAGAAATGTTCAGATTGACGTTGTGACTCTGCTCGGGTTGCAGGGGTGACGCTGCCGCTTTCGAGATCGTCGTCGCCGAAGAGTTCATCGACATTGGGCAGGGCGACAAGCGCGTTCGTACGACAATTTGCCCTGCCAATGGGGAAGAGAAAACGATAGGTGCCCGCTGCGCCGAAGCCGAAGAAGCCCAGTTGGTGTTCCTTGCGGACGAATTTTTCTTGCAAATCGCTGGTACTCACCGGACCGCTCACTTGTAAATGATAGAATTTCCCGAAGGCGGTCACATTCCAGCGCTCGTTGGGCGTAAAGAGGTAAGAAAGTCCGCTGATGTGCTTGGTTGTGCCGCGTCCGATGGGGGCTTTCTCGTTCTCGCGCGCCAAAAGTGACGTGGAGTTGCGATCGAAGCGGCCGAAAGTGTGGTGGAAGGTGAGGAGGTTGCGCTCATTGAGGCGAAAACGCGCATCGAGTCCGGCATTCCAGTTGTCGTCGTTGTAGCGCAAGTGGAGGTAATTTTGCTCGCCGGGGGAGTTTCGCGGAATGGATTCGCCACGCCAGTTGAAAGCGTAGGCCGCTGTGTCGACATTGGTGGTGAGGTTGCGATTATAGTTGGCCGTGAGCGTGAGATCGAGGCGGTTGTGCAGGAGATTGCGTTTAGCATATTGCAGCGAAGGCATGAAGGAATGCCCGAAACGATACTTTTGCCGTAGACGACCTCCTGTCTTACACCCGTTTGTAGGTCTTTGTGCATGCCGGCCAGCGTGAATCCGAGTAAAAAGTCGGTCGGCCCACGGCCGATTGATCACACCGCCGCGCACGGTCAGGGCTTCATTGTGATAAGTGTCGTGGAATCGGCGCACCCGCTCGGGATGTTTGAAATCAATGCTCCCATTGCTGAGGTCTTTCACGGGAGCGGTGATCGTATAGTTGTTGTCCGAATAGTTTTGAAAGGCACTCATTTCGAGTTTCCATCCCGACTGCCAAGTGCGATTCCAGTTGAGTGTGCTCTTATGCGTGTTGAATGAACCGCCGGCATACGAACCGTCGATGTGCCATCCCGATTGTGGCGTCTCGGTGACGATGTTGATCACCCCACCAATGGCGTCTGCGCCGAAAGTCACCGGAACAACGCCTTTGTACACCTCGATGTGTTGGGCAAAATTGACCGGTATATTATTGAGTCCGAACGCACTTCCGACGCCTTCTTGCGGAACGCCGTCGATGAACACTTTGACATGTTTCCCGCTGAAGCCGTCGAGCGAGACGTTCATGTCCGATCCCACACCGCCGGTCTCGCGAACCTTCACACCCGGCGCAGCTGCCAGCGCGTCGCCGAGCGATTTTGTCGTAGTTTTGCAGCGCACGCGTGTCGATGGCTATTGTGTTGAAAGCCGAATGTCGCAGCCGGCCGAGCCGACCTGTGGTGACTTCCACTTCGCGAAGGCTGTTTTGGAGCGGAAGTAGGCAAAAATCCAGTACCACCACGCTGTCTGCCGAGACTTTAAGCGCATGCGTGAGTTGACGATAGCCAATCGCAGAAACAGTGAGGGCTTGTTGTCCCGCGAGACGCCCCAGTTTGTAGACACCGGCGGAGTCGGTCAGTGCATGGCGCCCCGTTCCGCGAACGGTGACCACCGCTTGTGGCACAGGACGTCCCTGTTGGTCGGTGATTCGTCCGCGCACTTCGCGATCTCCGGCCGCATGACCGGCTGTGGCGCACAACAAGGCGGCAAAAAGCAAGGGCATGCGGCGTGAGCGGGTGCCCATTGCAGAATGAGCAGCGCGCAAACGGAAAAATCTCGTGAGGGAGGGGAACGAAATAGGGCGATCGGAAGTCATCTTGTGTCGTTTTTGTGTGGAGCGATGCCCACCCAGAGGGCGTCTGTGGGGGATCGGGGTTGCAAAGTTACGGCATTCGATTGCGCCGTGCAATCACTACATTTGGGTATTTTTGGAGTCTTCGAAGTGTTAAGGGAGTTTTCGTTTGTGTTAATTCTGTTTCTTGTTTTGCGAACTGTATTCTCAACCTTACAAAATGGACTTGCGCGATATAAAAACCCCGTTTCTTACCTACTCATCGCAGGTCGCGGAATGCCCTTGAGTTGTATTTTTATTTATTTGTACTTAGAAATGGAGAATCCGCGGAGTTTTGCGATACTGTTATAAGATGTTTGCGACAAAACGTCAGAAAAAAGTAAATACCTATCTTTGTCCTACGAAAACATTGTGACATTTTGGAAACACATCGCTTTAGATTGAGACCATTTGGGGTCACCGTTCTTTTGCTTCTCTTGATTTGTGCTTGTACTCACCGAGAGAAGCGCTATGTCGTGGGCATTTCGCAGTGCTCGGACGACGCTTGGCGCGATAAACTCAACACTGAGCTACGCGTGGGCGCGCGATATTATGGTGACATCGACTTGCACATCGCCTCGGCCAGCGACAATGATCAAACGCAGGTGCGACAAATCAATCATTTCATTGATGAAGGTGTCGATTTGCTCATCATTTCGCCCAACCAGATGAGCACGATTTGCCCGGCCATTGAAAGAGCGCGCAAAAAGGGCATACCGGTGGTGCTTTTCGACCGAAAAACCAACACCGACAACTACACGGCCTACATGGGAGCCGACAACTATGGCATCGGTCGCATGATGGGTAATTATGTTGCTTCGCGCTTAAAGGGCAAAGGTCGCATCGTGGAAATCAAAGGTTTGCGAGGATCTTCGCCGGCCATTGAGCGCCATCGCGGTTTCTTAGACGCCATTGCGCGCTATCCCGAGTTGCACATCGTGACAGCCTGTTACGCCGACTGGGTACGCGAGAAAGCCACCGTGCGGATGGACAGCCTTTTGCGTGAAGTGGAGCAAATCGATTGCGTCTTTGGCCACAACGACGAAATGGCACAGGGGGCGCGCGAAGCCATGGTGCGTGCAGGGCGCGACAGTAGCGTCTTGTATGTAGGCATCGACGGATTGCCGTCGAAAGGCGGAGGCCTGGAGGCCGTGTATGCCAACCGACTCTCGGCTTCGTGCATCTATCCCACGCGCGGCGACTTGCTTTTGGAACTGGCGCGCAACATTCTCGAGAAGAAACCCTACAAAAAAGAAAATGAACTCCCCGCTGCGCTCGTCACCTCCGAGAATGCGACGCTTTTCTACATGCAGGGCATCGAACTCAAGCGACAATACCAGCGATTGGAGTCGTTGAGCAACGATGTCGAGGAGAAAGTGACGCAATATAACAATCAGAAAATCCTACTGGTTCTGTTTGTGGTGATCTTCTTGCTCGTGGTGGGCGGCGGTGTACTGATGTTGCGTTACTATCGGCTGAAACATCGCTTGGCCGAAGAAGCCGCCAATGCGAAATTGCGCTTCTTTACCAACGTAAGTCACGAATTCCGTACCCCCCTCACGCTGATTGCCGATCCGATCGACCGCTTGCGCGAGAGCGAGCACCTCGACGGACGCGATCGCCAACTGATGGACGTGGCACATCGCAACGTCAAAATCCTACTCCATCTCATCAACGAAATTCTTGATCTGCGCAAAGTGCAGAACGGCGCCATCTGTTTGCGGTGGTCGCGCTTCGACTGCGTGGCCTATCTCCGCCTATGGATGACCGGTTTCAGAAGTTGGGCGGAACGCATCAACGTCAATCTCTGTCTTGAAGCCCCCGAACACTATGAGATGACGGCCGACCTGGCGAAGGTCGAACACATCTTCTATAATCTCCTCTCCAATGCGCTGAAATTCACCCCGAAGGTGGAACCGTAACGATTGCATTACGCCCCTTGTCCACAGGTGCCGAATTGGCGATTACCGACACGGGAGAGGGGATTGATGAGGCGAAAATTACCGCACATCTTCGATCGTTTTTTTCAAGCTTCCGACAATACGTCGGGTGGTACGGGGTCGGTTTGGCCATTGTCAAGGCTTATGCCGAAGCGCAGGGAGGCACGGTGCACGCCGCCAGCCATCCCGGCAAGGGCAGCACCTTTACGGTCTTTTTGCCTGCACGCCAAGAAGAAGCCCCCGAAGTGCCGGCCGCGGCTTTGCCCCTCGAAGCTGAAGTAAGCGCCATCGCCGAAGTCTACCGCGTGGGAGAGAGCGGAGGAATGGAAGACAAACTGCTCGTCGAGCGGCTCATCAATCCCGAAAACGGCGGTGCTAAACCGCAAGTGCTCGTCGTGGATGACAATCAGGAAGTGCGAGAATATGTGGCACAACTCCTGTTGCCCTACTACGATGTGTGGATGGCGCCCGACGGCGAAGCCGCTTGGAACGAAACCCTCAAGCGCATGCCCGATTTGGTGGTGAGCGACGTAGCCATGCCCAAGGTCGACGGTTTGGAACTCTGCAAACGCATTAAAACGAGTGAAATCACCGGCCATATCCCGGTGCTTCTACTCACGGCCAATGCACTCGATGACGATCAGCGCATCGAAGGCTATGAATATGGAGCGGAGGCCTATGTGACGAAGCCGTTCAATGGCAAAGTACTGCTTTCGCGCATCGAAAATCTCTTGACCACGCGCCGTTTGCTGAAGGGGCATTTCGCCGGCAACGAAGTGGAAGAGATGCAAGCCTCCAATGCCGATGCGCAATTTGTGGAGAAGTTCAAAGCAGCCGTGCGTGCCAAGTTGGCCAATACCGAACTGAACGTCGAAGAACTCGGTGCCGATTTGGGAATGAGCCGCGTACAGCTCTATCGCAAGGTGAAAGCACTCACAGGGCTCTCGCCGGTTGAGCTGATTCGCATGACGCGACTCAAACGAGCCGAACTGTTGCTGCAACAAAGGCGGCAAGACGGTCTCGAAGTGGCCTATGAAGTGGGATTTTTCTTCGCCCTCTTATTTCTCCAAATGCTTCCGAGATTATTTTCGGATGCTCGCCGGGAACAAAAATGCGCCCAAGTTGAACATAAACAGCACCCATTGGCGTGGGTAAACTTGCGATCTGCCGGTTGAGGCTAGTCGCCGTAAGTGCGCGCTGCGCCGCTTGCGTCGATATCATTACGAATCTATAGCGCCGCCTACGTTATGCCGAAATAACGTAGGCGGCGCTCTTTTCCCTCTTGGCTACTTAGTGAGAAAAGAAGACGACTTTTGACGAAAAGTGGTCTGTTCTGCGTAAAAAGCAGAGGAGTTTTTGCTCATAGTCGTCAAGCGCTCAACAGAAGGAGTGTAGCGCCAACAAAAAGCCGAGTCTTTCGTCTGAAGAACCGGACGCAACGGAGTCGACTGTGGGCAATCGAGGACTGCTCGGCACCGGTGTTTCGAAGGGATTTGAGGGGGCTGGGATGGAGAAAAAAGCACTTTTTCGCAACCGAAATCCCTTTTTTGGGGGTTGTAATTTTGTTTCAAGGCCATTTTCTTGAGTTGTGGAAGATTTCTGTGTGTTTGTATATGTTCTTGGTAATGAGTTTGTTGTGTTTTTGTGGTATATAAAGAAAAATGACGAGATATAGCAAAAAATGTTTCATGAACGATTTTTTTGCCGTCATAGGTAACGAATGTAGTAGGCTTTGAATGAGGGAAGCGCTACCTTTGCACTCGTCAAACGAACCGAGCATCGGATTCCGAACTTATTCGGACAAGTGATGAATGAAATCGGTTTCGTGGAGAATTGATGCATATTTGCGTGCGTAGGGCGGTCAAACATTTCCCTCACAGACTAGACAGCAGAGGTAGACGCCCATGGGAAGAAAGCCGAGTGCGACTTCCTGTTCTACCCCGACGGAGCATACCCTCACAGAACTGAATGAACGATTGCCCCCGTTGACCAACACAAAAACGTGCCTGAGAGAGCACGAACAGAACAACCGCCCTACGCTGCAAATTTGTTGCCCTTTTCATTGTTTTTTGAACAAGCACTCCGTTGGAGTCTTTCGCTTTGCGGCCTCGAGGATTTTGACTTTTGGCCTAAACTCGCGGCGCTTTTTGCTTTATAGCTGCAGCGCCGAAGAGGTTGCCTGTTCTCTTTATCATTTACCCCCCTAAACTTTTAGGCTATGAAACCTTATGTCGTTGGTTTGGGAGAAGTCCTGTGGGACGTGCTGCCCGAAGGTAAGAAGCTCGGAGGAGCGCCTGCCAATTTCGCCTACCATGTTTCCCAATTCGGTTACGATACGATGGCCGTCAGCGCTGTCGGCAATGATGCGCTTGGTGAAGAAACGCTCGAAGCGCTCAACGAGAAGCAGTTGAACTTCTGCATGCCGCGCGTCGATTACCCGACCGGCACCGTGCAAGTGACCCTTGACGACGAAGGGGTGCCGACTTATGTGATTCGCGAGGGGGTGGCCTGGGACAATATTCCTTTTACCGCCGAATTGGAGGATCTGGCGCACCACACCAGTGCGGTGTGTTTCGGATCGCTTGCGCAGCGCAGCCCCGAATCGCGAGCTACAATACAGGCCTTCTTGAAGGCGCTGCCCGAAAAATGCGTTGAAAAATTTTTGATATCAACTTGCGCCAAAACTTCTACACCCGCGATCTTTTGGCCGAATCGATGAAGGCGTGCAATATATTGAAGATCAACGACGAAGAGGTGGTCGTTTTGGGACGCCTCTTGGAAATTTCCGGTCTCGATATGCAAAACAACTGCTGGTTGTTGTTGGGTAAGTTTGATCTCGATGCCTTGGTATTGACCTGCGGGGTGAACGGCAGCTATGTTTTTCACGAAGGGGAATGTTTCTTATCTGGAAACGCCCAAGGTGGAGGTGGCCGATACGGTCGGCGCCGGCGATTCTTTCACGGCGGCTTTTGTCGCCGGCTGGTTGAGCCGTAAGCCGATTGAAGAAATCCACCGTGCGGCGGTCGAAACCAGTGCCTTTTGTGTGTACCTCACATGGCGCAATGCCGGTATTGCCCGAGCGTATCAAGACATTGTATAAATAGCGCGTGAGCGCTGCATCGGACAACGATAAACCATCTGCATAGAATGAACATGTGCCCCCACAAACCCATCAAGGTTTGTGGGGGATTTTTTGTGCTTCGACGAGGGGATGCGATGATACGGAGCAACGCGCCGCGGCAGAGCGGGGGAGGAAAGTGCGAGAAACGGGGACGAAGCGTCGGAACGTTATCTAAACGCCGAAACATGGGGCAATGCCCATTTGCAGACCATGATCGAAAATCGTGTGCGTGTGCGCTTGTGTGCGATGTTGCAGGGTAGAGGTGAAGTACGTCGGAAAGAGAACGCGGAGTCGTGGGAGAAGTGCATAGAAAAATCCCCACTTGCCATGGGCAAATGGGGATTTGTGGATGAGGAATTGCGTTGTATGGACTTAACGCAGATAGATGAATTTCTTTCCGTTGCGAACATAGAGCTGGCCGCTGACGGGTTGCGTCACTTTGCGACCGTTGAGATCGTAGATCGTGGCGGAATCGGTGTCGCGTTGTACGTGTTGTACGGAAGAGATGAGGAAATCGCCGAGCAATTCAGGAGCGGCACCGGCCGTCTTGGAGATTTCAATATAAGCCTTGCCGGCGGGAATGCTCGTTCCTTCTACCAAGCCGAAGCTAACTTTTTGAGCATCTGTGTTGTAGCCCATCGCATAGTAAGCAACAGAAGCACTGCTGACAGTGGTTGCCGGAATTTCGGTCAACGAGCCTTTGAGATCGTTCTTCGCAGGAACAGAACCGGTTTCTGTAGACACATCGAGCGTGTAATTACCGGCGGCTCCGGTAATGATGACTGCCGTGTTGGCCGGTACCACATTGCCGATGGGCGTCAGCTTGAGCATGTGCTTTTGTGCGTCGATTTCACCGACATTTGCCGTGAGGCCTGCGGGAAGTTTCACCGTCTTGTCACCATAGTAAGTGGCATATTGCACCGCCGACATGGTGAAGGGGACTACGAGCTTGAAGAAGCGGGGAGCAGCTGTATTGTCTTTGAATCCAGGTTTTTTCCTTTTTTTCTGTAGAATACAAAATGTTGGAGGGTGATGTGCTTACCATAAACTAGCCAAGACTCTTTATTTTTTCCGCTCGAAAGGTGTATGCTGTCTCTCTTTGTTTTGTATAGTTCTTAGCGTACTCGGATAGTATAAGCCGAGTTGCCTTTGAGCTTTCTGGTGACATTTAATTGATTGCTTTCTCCTACAAGCATATATGCGTCAGTAGATTCATGCTTAATGGTGAACGTTCCTTGTTTCTGCTCTACTTTCCATACCGAACTACTCCTAGGAGAGTGGATTTCACCGTTCGATTCAATTTTAATTTGTTCTATGTCACCACGATTGGGGTTCCCCTTTTTCCCCGTTTTTTCTCACACCGCATAGTGCAGTTTCTGTATCAAGTGGACTAGCTAAGAAGGGCTTTATAATCACATAATACCCCTCAGTGAAATCCGCTTGAGAAGTAACTTCTTTGAAGACACCGTTGAAGTTTTGTGCCTGACTTGACAGAGAAGGGGAAAGAAATCCCAAAACTGCCGCTACAAGATAGGTAAAGGTTTGTTTCATAAGTGTAGGGTTGTTCGTTTTATTGTTTTTACAATAGAACTTTGCGTGGCTCCGCATGCTGCGGCAGCGCCTGCAAAGAGTGTCGTTTTCAAATCGATTGTTTTGACACGGAGTTTCTTCCCGCCGACACGCGTGAGTTTCGTGCCGTTTTTGGTAAGCGCCTCTTTGTCCGTGATCCAATCTTCAGCTTTGAGCAGGTTGTCTTGCTGAGCGTCCGTGAGGGCGTCGTATTGATAGCGAATGTTACGCAGGGTGGCTGTGTATCCACCATCACGTACTTCGAAAGTCAATTGGCAAATGATCGTGGCAAAGTCTGAAACCCAGGCCGAACGTTTGAACCAGAGGGTTTCGTGCAGCGTCATGGCCAAAGTTCCCTCTTCGGTTTCGGCAGCTGTGATGCGCGAAGCGGGGAGGGCATTCGGGCGCTTGAGGATTTGATCCAAGTATTGTTTGAGCTCGTTGAAAATCGCGTCGCGTGTCTTTCCGGGGACGGCGTAGACTTGTTGGAACACGACTTGTCCGTTGACTTCGGGCACGGCACCGGCCAAATAGAGGTTCGTCTCGCCTGTGGCGTGGACGGTTTGCGCTTTTTGCGCCTGGCATGCGATGGAACTACCGGCGAGCGTTGCGCTCTTCGCCGTGGCTTGCTCGCCGATCGAGGCGATCAAGGCGAGAAATAGGAGAGAAGTTAGCTGTCTCATAGACTGAGGATTATTCGCAAAGTTACAATTTCTGTATCGAGTACTCTACTAATGGATAAAAAAGACAAGAAAAAAACATTCTTCTTGCGTTTTTTTGCTTGTCTAGACTTAGCAATTCTGTCTGTAAGAGGACAGAAAATACAGGGAGAAAAGAGGATAAGCAAAAAAACACGCGGCATTTCGTCGACAAAAAAACTGCCGTGCGAAACGCCGCGTGCGTAGAAAGTGGAGAATAAATAAGGCGATTCTTTGGATAGCCACTGCTTATTCTATAGGGAATCTGCCTAAGTGGGTACCGCGAATCGATTGCGCCGATGGTAAAACAGCGGCAGTGCGTCGAATTTAGAGGAGCATGTCTGCTCTGACGCGAGAAATCGTGGCAGAATCGACGAATCGAGCGGCAATGGCGAAAGCGAAATCAACTGTGCAGCCGGGGCCGCGTGCCGTAATGATGTGTCCGTCTTCGCACACCCTGTCGTCGACGACTTGCGCGCCGCGCAGTTCGTGTTCGAAACCGGGATAGCAAGTGGCGCGTCGCCCGTTGAGCAGATCGCGACGTCCGAGTACCATCGGTGCGGCACAAATGGCCGCAATCAGTGTTTCGCGCAGGTTGTGCGCGATGAGGGACTTTCGAAGCCCTTCGTGGAGCGAGAGGTTCTGTGCACCCGGCATACCACCGGGAAGAATCAAACCTTGACTTTGAGAGATTTCGCCTTTGCGAAAAACGGTGTCCACCATGACCGGGATACCGTGTGAGCCTTTTATCAGCCGTGTGCCGGTTACGGAAACCGTAGCGACTTCAATGCCACAGCGTCGCAAAATGTCGATGGTGGTCAACGCTTCTATCTCTTCAAAACCATCAGCTATAAATGTGAAGCATAGGCTATAGAACGGGAGGATTATATGATGGAGCGGAGATTGGTGATCCGCCGGAGGTAGGGTGTGCGATCCTACCTCATCTATGACTGAACTTACCTTCCCGTTTGCAGGCAGTTCAGGTAGTGTTGTATGGTGGGTTGGAGTCCCATGCGCAGTGCGTCGCAAATCAGCGCGTGGCCGATGCTCACTTCGTCGAGCGCAGGGAGTTGTTGTGCAAAAAAATGGAGGTTTTCGAGACTTAAATCGTGTCCGGCATTGATGCCGAGTCCCAAGGTGCGACAGTGTCGCGCGCATTCCACGTAAGGAGTGATGGCCGAGTGCCGATCGTTGGCATATCCGGCAGCGTAAGGTTCGGTGTAGAACTCTACGCGGTCGGCTCCGGCACGCCGAGCGTAATCGGCCATTGAACAATCGGGATTGATGAAAATGGAGGAACGAATGCCTACCTTTTTCAGCTCCGACACGATTTCAGTGAGAAAATCTTGGTTTCGTTTCGTGTCCCATCCGGCGTTAGAGGTGAGTTGTTCGGGGGAATCAGGAACCAGCGTCACTTGTGTGGGGCGAACGCGGCATACCATGTCCATAAACTCCTCGGAAGGGTAACCCTCGATGTTTAATTCGGTGCGGATGGTCTGTGCAAGCTCGAAAACATCGGAACGGCGAATGTGTCGTTCGTCAGGGCGAGGATGCACGGTGATCCCTTGTGCACCATAAAGTTCACAATCCAGTGCGGCTTGCAGCACATCGGGGTTATCACCGCCGCGCGCATTGCGAAGCGTCGCGACTTTGTTGATGTTTACGCTCAGTTTAGCCATTCTTTCTTTGGTGCTATGAGGAGAAAGCTGTACTTTTGCCTAAAACAGGGGGACTTTTCGGCTTTCTTGTCGCAAAAGTAATCATTGCAATGCGATTATGCAAGCGGCATCGCGTTAAGTTAGAATAAACGGACTTTGATATGTGTAATCTATCACGTCGAGTAGCAATTTTTGGCAATTGTCACCAGGCGGAAAAAAGCGATCACACCGAAGCTGTGGTGCGTTTGCTTCGTGAAGCGGGTATGCAGGTCGCGGTGGAGCGAGAGTTCCTCAACTTCCTGCGTGAACAGACGGTTCACGGCCGTTTTTTTTTCAAACGGTGGACGGCTTCGATACAGCCGAATGCGCTGCCGATTTGGCCTTCTCCATGGGAGGCGACGGTACTTTTCTTACAGTGGCAGAAAAGGTGCGCGATCGACGGATCCCTATATTAGGAATCAACACCGGACACCTCGGTTTCTTGGCCGAAGTGACGACGTCCGGTCTCGAAATGGCCATCGCTCGTGTGGTTCGCGGTGAGTATGAAGTGCAAGAACGCAGTTTGATCGCCATAGAAGATGAGGATAAGGAATTGACGCTTTATCCTTTCGCGCTGAACGAGGTCGCCTTGCTGAAATATGACAATTCTTCGCTCATCGAGGTCGAGACGCGTGTGGAAGGAGCATTGTTGGCCAATTATTTAGCCGATGGCCTTATTATATGCACGCCTACGGGATCCACGGCCTACTCCCTTTCGGTCGGAGGCCCAGTGCTCGAACCTCAGTCGGCCACGATCTGCCTTTCGCCTATCGCGCCGCATAGTCTCACGGTGCGCCCGGTGGTGCTGCGTGACGATGTGACGGTCGAAGTGCATGTGCGCAGTCGCAGTGGACGTTTCTTGCTTTCGGTGGACGGGCGCAGCGAAACACTTTCGGCCGATCGCGTTTTGCGCATTCATAAGGCGCACTATACACTCCCCGTGGTGAGTATCCCGCCGCACCATTTCTTTTCTACACTGCGAGAAAAAATGATGTGGGGAAAGGATCGACGTCATTAAGATTTCTCTCTTGGATCAGAATTGTAGTTCCTATCTTTAGTTATGGCAGCCCAACGCCCATTTTCCCAATTATTTCTTTGGCTGTGGCATCACGGTCGGAAATTTCGTACGCAGACGGTGCTCAACACCGTCACGGGATTGTTGTCTGTGGGATCGGGCTTGGCTTTTGTGGGGATTACGAAAACGGCAATCGATGTCGCGACGCACAAACGACACTTTTACGCTCACGCAGGTCATTGTGATGATGTTGTGCGTCATGTTGTTTCAAATTGTGATCAACTTCTCCAACCGCTGGGTTCGGGCTTTGCTCGGTGTGCGCGCACAGAATCGCATGCAACAAGTCATGTTCCACAGGTTGTTGAGCCGCAACTGGATGAACATTCGTCACTATCACAGTGGTGATGTGCTGAATCGCTTGTTTAAGGACGTGGGGACGTTAGTGGGACTGCTCACTGACGACATTCCCGGTTTGATCACCACCATTGTGCAATTTATTGGAGCCTTTTGTTTCCTCTGCACCATGGATTCTCGCTTAGCTTGGGTGATTGTGGGGATTCTGCCGCTGACCTTGATCATCAGTAAACTCTATATGAAGCGTTTGCGCTCGCTCACTCATCAGGTGCGTGCCGAAGAGAGTAAGGTGCAGAGTGCAATTCAAGAAGCGGTGCAGCATTCGCTCGTCATCAAGACGTTGGACAGCTTGGATTATGTGGTCGGACGTTTGGCCAACACGCAACAGCATTTGCATTCCAAGGTGATTGAAAAAACAAAATATTCGAGTTTTTCGGCCACCTTCGTCAATTTGGGTTTTGCTGCCGGCTATTTGGTGACGTTCGCATGGGGCGTTTTTGAACTGCAGCGCGATGCCATCACCTATGGTGTCTTGTTGGCGTTTATTCAGCTTGTCGGGCAAATTCAAGGCCCGCTTCGTTCGCTCTCCAGTTATGTGCCCACCTTTATCAATGCGGCCACAGCGTGTGAGCGACTGATGGAGTTGGAGCAGATGCCGGCTGACCGTGCTGCGATGAAGCGAGCTTTTGCTTCGCCGCAATCTACGACGGAAGCGGGGGAGAAAAAAACGCGTCGAATCTCTCCGACGGGATTGAGATTCAGCCATGTGACTTATCGCTACACGCCGACTTCGCGAATCGTGTTGCGCGATTTCTCTTTTTATTTCGCTCCCGGCACTGTTACTGCCATTTTAGGCGAGACCGGGGTCGGTAAAACGACGCTGGTGCGCCTCTTGTTGTCGCTGGTGCGTCCGGTGGGTGGTTCCATGGACTTTGTGCTTGAAGACGGTTCTACGATGGCCGTGATGGCCGAACATCGCAATTTGTTTGCCTATGTACCACAAGGTAATAGCTTGTTGTCCGGTACAATTCGCGACAATCTGCTGTTGGCCGATCCGCAAGCCACCGAGGAGCAGATGCGCACAGTCTTAGAAGTGGCGGGCGCCGATTTTGTTTTTGCGTTGCCCCAAGGAATCGACACGATGTGTACCGAGCAAGGTGGTGGCCTCTCTGAAGGTCAAGCGCAGCGTATTTGCATAGCTCGCGCTTTGCTGCGCCCTTGCCCGTTTATGCTGTTTGATGAAAGTACGTCGGCTCTCGATGAGTCGACAGAAGAAGGGGTGGTGCAGCGTTTGGTGGAATATTGTGCCGGTCGCACGTTGATTTTTATCACCCATCGCCCGGCGGTGTTGCGCTATTGTACTCATCAAGTCCATTTGGCTCGCCCGGATGGAATGGCTGCTCATCAAGGTGCATCAACTTCGCCTGTGCGTAGGCGCTTCACGGGCGAAATGTTGTGAAGTCGTAGGTCGTGTGTATGATTTACGGACTTGAGCCTTTGCGATGGGGCACATTCTGTAAGTCAAAGATCGTCTGCGCTGAGATAAAGGGCGAGTATGTCCTTTGCTTCACGCTATATAGATGCCGCAGAGCGACAGGAAAAAGGGAGATTGTGTTTTATCAATCGCAAAGGTAAAAACATTTATTTCGGATATTCGCGTATTTGTGATAGAAAATGCTTGTTTTTTTTTCGATTTGAGAAAGGGTGGAGTAAAAGTTGTGGGTTTTCTTTCGATTCTCCTCTTGTTTTGTATGTGATCTCACTTCTTTTTTGAGAAATCGCGTTCGTTTCTATTTGTGTTGTTTGCAACTGTTCCTCACGTGTGTGGGCGCGCTTAGGCGCACACGCGCCTGCGCATTGCGCACTCAGCGAGTTGGAAATTCTTGCCTTCACCCTTCACCTTCACCCCTAATCGATTGATAATTTGTGATTTGCGGGTGAAGGTGAAGGGCTTTTTTGTACTTCACCGGTGAAGGTAAAATAGGATTTGCCTTCACACCTAATTTCTTGTTCGTCAGTTATTTGTCCTTGTAGGGTGAAGAGGTGAAGGTTAAAAACGAAAAACGCCGGACGCGCGCGTGCGTACGCGTGTTGATGTGTTGTGCAGCATATTATTGTCGATAGTGAGAGATTTGTTTTGTGAGCAGATCTCTTATTCATAAGTGGAACTTTATATTGATGAGAGAGGGATAGGCAAGTCAATTTCGTTTTATGGACAAGATGGGCTTTTGTGCTATGAGGAAAGGTGGGCTTTGTATGGATGGTATAGTGTGTTTGGTCATCAACCATATTGTCGGTTTTTCAACTTCTTCTTGCCGAGTTTAATTCAAGTGATGTCATACGCGGTTTATTCTGATGACGTTGGTTGTGAAGGGGCTGTTTTTCAAGTCGAGCAGACAGTGCCATGAAAAAAAGCTGAAAAAAACTGAAGGGGTAAAATAGATTGGGAGGAAAGGGATGAGCAGAATTTTTTTGGGCTTAATGGTCAAATGTACTCCTGAAAGGGGCAAAAATGCTCTTTTTCATTTAATGGTCAAATGTACTCCTATAATAGTTGAACTCCCTAGTGTTTATCGGGGTTGTAAGCCCCTAATATGTTTCAATAAGCAGTTCTCGCCTCTCTTTCGAAAAGTCCTCGATGAAGACGCAATCTCATCTTCAATACAGAGTTAAGAGACTCAATAGCATTGTTAGTGCGTGGAACTTGATCGGCAGGAAATTCTCAAAGGTAAATAGTGCATTTAGATTGCGTTTTAAACTATAAAAAGCACTTCTCGTTCTTCTATGAGTGAAGTGCCATTTGCCATCTTCACCATAAGACTTCTCTTGCAAAAAATCTTTCCACTTTTGCTCCCATTTTTCAAGAGATGTCTCAAAGTCTAGACGACTAGATTGTGTAAGTTGATGCGCCAATGCTTTGAGTTCTTTGGCCGCAGGTAAGCGAGGATTAGTGGTGAGCAAATGTCTTATTCGCTGAAGCTGGTGAAACTGACAATACTGATAAGGTATCTCAGGAAATGCTTCCTTAATACCTGATAATGCGTCACTTACAATGGATCTGATTGTAAATCCTTGATCTTGGAGACAGGATATACCAGCTTGATAATCACTAATTCTCTCCTTACCAACCTGAGTTCGGTCTAAGCATTTCCTCTAAAAATAATCCCACCGACTAAGTAACTTAATCGGTGGGAAACTTGTTCACGTGGCAATAAATTCGTAACTTTATAACTGATATCCAAATAGTTACTATTCCACATGAACACTGATAACACTGCAAAGATAACGGAAATCTTTTTATTCGGTCGACGAATTCTGTAAGCAAATTGAACCGCAGTTCAAGAAAAAAAGCGATTGGCGAAGACGGAAAAAAGAGGAGAAATCGCGCTTTTAAGATGAGCGACAGCGAAATTATCACCATTCTCATCCTCTTTCACCTCTCGGGCTACCGAACACTCAAGGCTTTCTACACCCAAATGATCTGCAAAAGAGTGGCGACAACACTTTTCCCGTCGTGCTCTCTTACAATCGCTTTGTGGAACGTGAGCAAATGGTTTCTCTCAAACTTTATTTGTTTCTCAACAACTGTTGTTTGGGCGATTGCACCGGCATCTCGATCATTGACTCCACCCCCATTCGGGTGTGTCACGACAAGCGATCGAGAAGGCACAAAACCTTTCGGGGATTTGCCACAAGCGGCAAAGGGACTATGGGGTGGTTCTTCGGTTTCAAACTGCACATCATTATCAACGACCGCGGAGAAATCGTCCAATGGCAGTTGACACCAGCCAATACAGATGATCGTACCCCACTGAAAAACAAGAAGTTTACGGAAAAGATCTTCGGAAAACTCGTGGCCGACAAGGGATACATCTCGCAGAGCCTTTTCGAAGAATTGTTGGCTTAATGGTCAAATGTACTCCTGAAAGGGGGCATAATGCTCTCTTTTTCATACCTTTGAGGTGTTTATAATGCTATAATGGAATATCATCGTAAAAAAAAGTGCCAGAAATGCGGTTCTCATGCTGTAATCCGCAAAGGAGTTAAACGTGGTGCCTCGTATTGGTATTGCAAGAGTTGTCAATGCTATTTTAGTGGTCGTGAAAAGCCTAATAAGGCTGCCATTGTTGAGTTCTATTTACAAGGGCGCCATACATTGCTTGAAACAGCTCAAGAATATGGTATTTCTGTTTCTACCCTACAACGATATCTCAAAAACGTACCCCAAAAGTCAGGATGTTTCTTACAGAATTCCCCCATTGCTATAACGTTACAAATGGATGCTACCTATTGGGGTCGAAACTTTGGAGTAGTCATTTTCATGGATGCTTCAAGCCACAGAGTATTACACTATCGCTTCTTACGTGGTAAGGAGAGAATTAGTGATTATCAAGCTGGTATATCCTGTCTCCAAGATCAAGGATTTACAATCAGATCCATTGTAAGTGACGCATTATCAGGTATTAAGGAAGCATTTCCTGAGATACCTTATCAGTATTGTCAGTTTCACCAGCTTCAGCGAATAAGACATTTGCTCACCACTAATCCTCGCTTACCTGCGGCCAAAGAACTCAAGGCATTGGCGCATCAACTTACACAATCTAGTCGTCTAGACTTTGAGACATCTCTTGAAAAATGGGAGCAAAAGTGGAAAGATTTTTGCAAGAGAAGTCTTATGGTGAAGATGGCAAATGGCACTTCACTCATAGAAGAACGAGAAGTGCTTTTTATAGTTTAAAAACGCAATCTAAATGCACTATTTACCTTTGAGAATTTCCCTGCCGATCAAGTTCCACGCACTAACAATGCTATTGAGTCTCTTAACTCTGTATTGAAGATGAGATTGCGTCTTCATCGAGGACTTTCGAAAGAGAGGCGAGAACTGCTTATTGGAAACATATTAGGGGCTTACAACCCCGATAAACACTAGGGAGTTCAACTATTATAGGAGTACATTTGACCATTAAATGAAAAAGAGAGCATTTTTGCCCCCTTTCAGGAGTACATTTGACCATTAAGCCGAATTGTTTGTCGACGACATTCACCTGATCACTCGCATACGCAAGAATATGAAGAACTCGTTGATGCATCTACGCGATAAAATTCTACTGAGGAAAAGGTCGTTGATCGAGACGGTAAACGACGAATTGAAGAACATCGTTCAGATTGAACACACGCGCCACAGGAGCATCGGAGGATTTGCCACGAATCTCATGGCAGCCATGGCAGCATACAGTTTCTTGCCCAAAAAGCCCTCGCTTAATATAGAGATCATCGAAAGAGAAAGGAGAATTGCTTAGGCCGAACTCAGGTTTACCACGTAAGAAGCGATAGTGTAATACTCTGTGGCTTGAAGCATCCATGAAAATGACTACTCCAAAGTTTCGACCCCAATAGGTAGCATCCATTTGTAACGTTATAGCAATGGGGGGAATTCTGTAAGAAACATCCTGACTTTGGGGTACGTTTTTGAGATATCGTTGTAGGGTAGAAACAGAAATACCATATTCTTGAGCTGTTTCAAGCAATGTATGGCGCCCTTGTAAATAGAACTCAACAATGGCAGCCTTATTAGGCTTTTCACGACCACTAAAATAGCATTGACAACTCTTGCAATACCAATACGAGGCACCACGTTTAACTCCTTTGCGGATTACAGCATGAGAACCGCATTTCTGGCACTTTTTTTACGATGATATTCCATTATAGCATTATAAACACCTCCAAAGGTATGAAAAAGAGAGCATTATGCCCCCTTTCAGGAGTACATTTGACCATTAAGCCAATTTTTGCTGGGTTTTCTCCTCTCTCGGTGGATTGTGTAAGGCTGATATTTCAAATTGCGGGGTGTGCAAAGAATTTCGTCGTTTTTTTCGTGGGAAGTTTGCATGTTGTTTGCGACAGATGTACCTTTGCATCGTTTTCATGGTATTAGATTTAAGGTTAAAAGAAGATTGGTTGTCGGGAGACAATCAATTTTTTTGTACCTGTACGTTCTACCGCTATGAAGCACAACCAACAAAAACTCAAAGCTTTATGGAATTGAAAAAAGTCGCTCTCTTTGATTTAGACGGTGTGGTGCTTGATACCGAAGGACAATATACGGTGTTTTGGCAGACGATCGGTGAGCGGTATTGCACAGAGGTGCCTGATTTTTCCACACGAATAAAAGGGATGTCTTTGGTGCAGATTTTAGCGTCTCACGAGAAGTTGCAACAGCATGAACACGAAATAAGAAAAGCGATAGATGAATATGAGGAAACGATGAGTTATCCGTATATTCCCGGTGCCTATGCCTTTTTATGTGCATTGCGAGAAGCCAGAGTTCCTCGGGCTGTGGTGACAAGCAGTAACCGCGCAAAAATGGAAAATGTCTATCGGTTATTGCCGGAATTCGAATCGTTGTTCGATCGGGTTTTTACTGCCGATGACATAACTCGTTCGAAGCCAGCTCCCGATTGTTATCTTAATGCTGCGCATCGTATGGGGGCAGATCCTACGGAGTGTGTGGTATTTGAGGATAGTATCAACGGGTTGAAATCCGGTCGCGCAGCCGGTGCCTATGTTGTGGGGCTCTCCACTTCTTGTGCAGAACGAGATATTGTGCCTTTAGCAGAAATGGTTGTGCCCAGCTTTGTTGATGCTACCACTTGTCTTGCTTTGTTTGAGAAGACTCGGGGGCGCTAAAAAAGTCACTTTGCTATTTATAAGCATTTGTTCCATGTGTTTTTTATGAGGAACGCTAAGAAAAAGCGAATAATGCTTGGAGCGTCTTGAAAGAATGATTAAATTTGCCCCAATAATTATGCTCACGCATTAGTTTAATTCATAGTCACACTCATGAAATCACTATCGATCTACGCGGTCGGACTTTCAGCACTCCTGTTCAGCGCGTGCGGATCTTATCAGAAAGTTCCTTATTTTCAGGACCTCAGTGATGCCACCGAGGTTTCGGCTTTGGCGGCCAATGTTGAGTTGCTTAAACTCGAAAGCGGCGATAAATTGAATATCGTGGTCAGCAGTGCGCTCACTCCCGAAGCGGCAGCGAAATTTAATTTGCCTTTGCAGTCTACAAGAGTTGGTGCTGCCGAAAGTCTTGTGGCTAATGCTTCCCAATCAACTTCTCCCTTTTATGTTGACACAAAAGGAGATATTGATTTTCCGATACTTGGTAAAATTCGTGTCGCAGGTTTGACTCGTGAAGAACTCGCCGAGCAAATCCAAACAGCACTCAAGACTCGAAAATTACTTAATGATGCCGTTGTGACGGTCGAAGTGTTGAATCACTTTGTCAATGTGTTGGGTGAAGTGAATCGTCCCGGGCGCGTAGCCATTGTAAAGGATAACTTGACTTTGCTTGAAGCCATCAGTCAGTGCGGCGATTTGACGATTACCGGTGAACGCGATAATGTCTTGGTGATGCGCAAAGATGGCAACAAACGTCGTGCTTATCGAGTAGACCTTACGCAAGCGCACAATGTCTATGCGTCACCTGCCTATCAACTCAAGCAGGATGACGTGATTTATGTGCGCCCTAATGAAAAGCGTCAACGCCAAAGCACGCCGGTTGACAATGTTTGGCAGAGCCCCGCGACTTATCTTTCCATTACCTCTGTGATGGTCTCGGTGGCAGTGCTCATTAGTAATATTGTAAAGAAATAATATCTCTGATATGTCAGAACTCGAAAACAGCTCCACAGCCGAACTCGAAAAGAGTGGCGGACTGGATTACGCGGAGCTCTTTTATCGGTGCCTATATAAATGGTATTGGTTCCTTCTCTCTGTCGTTGTCTGCCTGATCATTGGTTATGTCCAGATTCGTCGTACGACGCCTGTTTATGTGCGCGCGATGACGGTGATGATCAAAGACAATAGTAATCCGCGTGCTTCTTCTCTTGATCAGCAGTTGCAGCAGATTGGTATCGTGCAGAATTCGAAGGTGGCCAATGAACTGATCTCTTTCCAGTCGCCGGCTTTGATTTTGGATGTGGTGAAGCGCTTGCATCTCGATATGAACTATAGCACGCATGGATTCTTCCATGATAAGCCGCTTTATGGTTCTACGCTTCCCATTCAAGTGCAATTCCTTTCATTGGGTGATAAGGATGCTGCAAAGATGGTCGTTAAGTACAAGGCCGATGGTTCTTACGAACTGACAGGATTTGCGTCTAATCGTATTGGGGAATCACAGAAAGAACGTGTCGTCAAAGGTCGTTTCAACCAAGTGGTGAATACCCCTGTTGGCCGCGTGTTGGTAACGCCTACTTCGCACTTTGGTGCAGGCAATGATTTGCCCATTCAGGTCTTCCGTTCGACGATCTATGATGCGTTGAATGCCTACACACGTGTTCAGGTTACCCAAAAGGATAAGGAGTCGACGATGTTGCAGTTGGCAATTTCGGATTACTCCATTGAGCGTGCAGAAGATGTGCTTCGTACGTTGGTGGACGCTTACAACGATGCCTGGCTTGAAGATAAAAATAAGGTGGCAGCCAATACTTCGAAGTTTATCAACGAGCGACTTCGTGTGATTGAGACCGAATTGGGCAATGTTGATCGCAGCATCTCTTCTTATAAGAGTAGCAACCTGATTTCTGATGCACCCAATGCATCGCAGGTTTATATTCAGAAGACCGAAGCGAACGGCGATCGCATACTTGATTTGCGCAATCAGCTCTATATGGCTGAAATGATGCGCAAGATTGCGGGTAACAGCCAAAAGCTCGAACTGCTTCCTGCAAACTCGGGTATTCGTTCCGGTTCGTTCGAAGCCATGGTGAATGATTACAATGCTACAATTTTGCAGCGTAATCGTTTGGTGAAGAACTCTTCTACGGATAGCCCTGTTGTTACAGAAATTGATGCGCGCATCAATGAGCAACGCCAAGCGATTGTAGCGACTATCGATAACCTCGTGATGACTCTCCGTGCGCAGTTGCGCGATGTGCAGGCTCAAGATGGTTTGCTCAACTCGAAGATGGCTCAAGCTCCGACTCAAACTTCCTATCTGACATCGATTGGTCGTGAGCAAAAGGTGAAAGAATCGCTCTATATCTTCTTGCTGCAGAAGCGTGAAGAAAATGAGCTCTCTATGGCTTTTACGGCTTACAATAACCGCGTGATTACGCCCCCGATGGGCTCGAACAAGCCCGTTTCTCCCAAGCGTCGCAATACTTTGATGATTGCTTTCGCTATCGGTTTGGCGATTCCCCTTGCAGTTATTTATGCTTCTATGGTACTCAATACACGAGTACGAGGACGCAAGGATCTGGAGAAACTTAGTATTCCCTATGTCGGTGAAATTCCGTACGATGAGATTAAGACGAAATCAATTTGGCGTCGTATTCTCAAGAAATTGGGCATCCGTAGTTCGCAGATTGACGTTGCGCGCAAAGATGTCGTTGTTAAGGCTCAGAGTACCAATAATATTAACGAAGCCTTCCGCGTACTGCGTGCGAACTTTGAGTTCTGTACGAAAAAGTATGGACGTGGTGTCGTTACAATGGTGATTTCTGCCAACCCTGCTTCCGGTAAGACCTTCTTGACCATGAACTTGGCCATGAGTCTTGCACTCAAGAAGAAGCGTGTTGTTGTTGTCGACCTCGATATGCGTAAGGCGGCTACATCGAAATACGTGCGCAAGCCGCAAGTGGGTATTTCCAGCTACCTCAACGGACAATGCGAACTGAGCGAAATCATCCACCGCTATGATGGAGTTGAACTTGATGTGATTCCCGTGGGTATGCTCCCGCCGAATCCCACCGAATTGCTCTATGAAGATCGCCTCGGTCAGGCTATCGAGCAACTTCGTAAGGACTACGACTATGTCTTTATCGACTGTCCTCCTGTCGAAATCGTGGCAGACTCCGCGATCATTGCACCCTTCGCAGACATTTCGCTCTTCGTTGTGCGTGCTTACCTCTTGGAGCGCTCCATGTTGCCCGATGTCGAGCAACTCTATCGCGGCCAACGCTATCCCAATATGTTCATGGTGCTCAACGGCACAGAAAGCGGAAGCGGATACGGCTATCGCAAGTACGGTTACCGCTACGGCTACCGTTACGGTTACTAATTTACCGAACTCAGCCTATTGCAACAGCACAACCGCTCACTGCGGGTGTGCTGTTGCACGCTTAAAACACTTGTGTACTAGTTATGCGAATTTTGGCCATTGATTATGGAAAGAAGCGCACCGGATTGGCGGTCACAGACCCTGCGCAGATTATTGCAAACGGTTTGACAACAGTCGAAAGCGGTGAATTACTTTCCTTTCTCAAATCTTACGTTGAGAGAGAACCGGTTGAGCGTTTTGTGATCGGTTTGCCGACGCAACCGAACGGCCAACCTTCTGAAAATCTCCCTCGTGTCAAGACGTTTGCTGCAAAGTTAGCTAAGATGCTACCGGATATTCCGATAGAATTCTACGACGAGCGGTTCACTTCAGTGCTGGCTCATCGTGCAATGATCGATGGTGGGTTGGGACGCAAGCGACGTCAAGACAAAGCGCTGGTCGACGAGATCTCCGCTACGATCATCTTACAAAAATTATATGGAGCACCGCCGTCTGTGCTGAATAGCGCAGAGAAGTCTGTTACGCATGTGAGCGCATCGCGGTCTCTTTACTCAACACAATTCTCATGTTCTTACCTATTTACATTTACGGACAACCCGTACTGCGCGAAGTTGCGCAAGATATTACTCCCGATTACCCCGAATTGCCCACGTTGATCGAAAACATGTACGAAACGATGGAGAAAAGCGACGGCGTTGGTTTGGCAGCTCCTCAAGTAGGCTTGTCCATTCGTCTGTTGGTCGTTGGCCTCGATGTGCTTTCGGAGGATTATCCTGAATACGCCGGTTTCAAACGAGCCTATTTGAATGCACATATTGTCGAGACCGAGGAAGAAACGGTCAGCATGGAAGAAGGATGTCTCTCCTTGCCCGGCATCAACGAACCGGTGCGTCGCCCGAAGCGCGTGCGTGTGCAATGGATGGATCCCGATTTCACGCAACACGACGAATGGGTCGATGGATTCCTGGCGCGTGTTTTGCAACACGAAATCGACCACCTCGACGGCAAGCTCTTCATCGACAGCATTTCCCCTTTGCGCCGTCAACTCATTAAGAAAAACTTTCGAACCTGCTCAGCGGTAAATTCAGTTGCCGTTACAAGGTGAAAACCAAGTAAGAATTGCCGAATGACCGACGTCTTTCGTCCTCTTTTTTCTTCACTTCGCAGACGCGGTTTGCGTGTCTGTCTGCTCATGGTCTGCGCTCTGTCCTTTTTTTGGGGCAGAGCGCAAACCCATGTTGAGCATGTGTTGGATATGGGGCGTGTGGCGTTGTCGTACGGTGATTATATTACAGCGATTTCGCTCTTCAACCGAGCCATAGAAGCGCGGCCCTATACGGCGGAAGCCTATTATTTGCGTGCTGCAGCGAAATCCTCACTCGAAGATTACGCAAGTGCGGCTACAGATCTGAACGAGGCGATTCGCCTGAACCCGTTTCGCTCGGAGTTTTACGCCTTGCGCGCCATTTGTCGGATACATGCCAAGCAGTATGAAGACGCCGTGACCGATTATGGAAAGGTGTTGGGCGAAAGTCCCGATGACCAGACGGCTCAGTTCAATATAGCCGTCTGTCGCCTGGAGCAAAGCAATACCCATTGGCCGATTCGCTCACTGATGTTTTCATTCGGAAATGGCCAACCTATGTGCGTGCTTATTTGATGAAGGCGCAGATCAAATTATTGCGTCGAGATACGGTTTCTGCACTGCATTGGATGGATTCTGCCTTGGTCATTCGTCCGAATGAGGCAGAAGCTTGGGATTTCAAAGGGCGCTATGCGCTGCAAAAAAGGCAATACGCTCTGGCTGACTCCTTTTTGACCCAAGCGGTGCGCAACAATGCGAACTATGCCGACACCTATATGGCGCGAGCACAGGCGCGGCATGCGCAGAACCGCTATTCGTTGGCGCTTTCAGACTACGATCGTGTGATCGAACTGATTCCCGAACACTTTGTTGCGCACTACAATCGCGGATTGCTGCGTACGTTTATCGGAGATGACAATCGTGCGCTCAGCGATTTTGATTTCGTCTTGAAAAAGGAGCCCAACAATACGCTGGCGCGCTACAACCGAGCCATACTCCGCGAGCGAGTCGGACAGTTTGCTGCAGCGGCGGCAGATTATTCCGTTTTGTTGCGTGCCTATCCCCATTTCACAGCAGGCTATGCCGCTCGTGCCAAGTGCCGTCGGCGCATTGGTGATTTGCGTGGCGCTTTGGCTGACGAAAGCCGCGTGCAGCGTGCGCAACTCGACTTCTTTTTCAATGCGAGGCGTAAATCTGTGAAGAAAGTTCGCAAGCGTTCGGAGCATGCCTTAGAGCAATATGATCAACTGATCGAAGAAGAAGTGGATTCTGCTCGCACCTTCATCACCGCCTATTCTGGAAAGGTACAAAATCGCAAGGTCGATCGCGTATTCCTTGCTCCGTTTCGTGTCATCGCAGCTGCAGACACCGTCTCCGATCACCGCTCTGTGCTTTATCTCTCTGTGTCATGGACGTTGAAGGAGCACAAAGCGGAGGTCAGTGCAGAACCCGGCGAAATGATTTCCGCAGATCAGTTACACAAGTGGCTGAAATCGAATTCTGCAGTGCAGCGTGCTTTGCTTTTGGCGCAAGATGCCGCGACGTTGCCCGGTGATCGGGCAGACGAGGCATTGCAATTACTTGAAAAAGCCACGCAATTACAGCCGAATGCGGCTTATTTATATTACAACAAAGGTTGTGTGCTCGGCGCACAAGGTCGTTTGGACGAAGCGCGTGACGCCTTCACAAAAGCATTGACCCTCGATGACCGCATGGCCGAGGCCTATTACAATCGCGGTGTGGCGGCGTTGCTCGACGGACGTGCCGCCGATGCCCTTCCCGATTTGAGCCGAGCGGGCGAGCTGGGCATCTATCGCGCATACAACCTCATCAAACAAGCGAAGAAAACTCTCCAATGAGATCCATAGAACTGCTTTGTCCCGCCAAAAATGCGGAAACCGCTTTCGAAGCCATTCGTTGCGGCGCGGACGCCATATATATAGGAGGCCCCTCCTTCGGGGCGCGTGCCGCAGCCGGAAACTCTGTCGAAGATATACGTAGCATTTGCGATTTTGCCCACCTGTATGGCGCGCGCGTCTATGTCACCCTCAATACGATTCTCTATGACGACGAGTTGAATGAAGCCGAAAAGATGGTTGCGCAACTCTACGAAGCCGGTGTCGATGCCCTCATCACGCAAGATTTGGCCTTGCTCAAGATGAACCTCCCCCCGATTGCGCTCCACGCCTCCACACAGATGGACACGTGCACGCCCGAAAAAGCCCAATTCTTGGAGCGAGCGGGCTATTCGCAGATCGTGGTTGCGCGTGAACTCTCCCTGCGTCAGTTGCGCGCCATCAGCTCTGCCGTGTCCGTTCCCATCGAGGGCTTTGTACACGGCGCATTGTGCGTGAGCTACAGCGGACGTTGCTATGTTTCGCAGCATTGTTTCGGCCGATCGGCCAACCGCGGTTGCTGCGCCCAGTTCTGTCGGTTGAATTTCGACTTGGTCGACGCCAACGGCAAAGTGCTTTCCACCGGACACCAGCTGTCGATGCGCGACATGAACCGCACCGAGAGCATCGAAGACATGCTCGATGCAGGCGTCAGCAGTTTCAAAATCGAAGGACGTTTGAAAGATATCAACTATGTGCGCAACGTCACGGCGCACTATCGTCAACAAATCGACGCCATCATTGAGCGCCGTCCCGACGAATTTCGCCGTTCGTCGTTCGGCACGTCGAAGATCGGCTTCACTCCCCAAGTGGAGAAATCTTTCAATCGCGGATTCACCGATTATTTCCTCCACGGTCGTCGCCCCGATGTTGTCTCCATGCGCACACCCAAAGCCATCGGAGCGCCGGTGGGCAGCGTGCATCGCGTCGGAAAGCGCTCGTTCACAGTCGACGGCACGGTCGAATTTGCCAACGGCGATGGCCTTTGCTATTTCGATGCGCAAGGGACGTTGCAAGGCTTTCGCGTGAACCGCGTCGAAGGCCGCGAACTCTTTCCATTGCGTATGCCCGATTCGTTGCGCCCCGGCACCGAGTTGTTTCGCAATGAGGATCGCGTGTTCGAGAAAGCCCTCCACCGCACCCCGAGCGAGCGTTTGCTGCACATAGCAGTGACGTTGAGCGAACGCCCTGCCGAAGGTTTCACGCTTTCGGCCACGACAGAGAGTGGAGTAGTGTGCCGCTTGGATTTTGCGGCCGAGTTGGTGGAAGCTAACACCCCGCAAGGCGAAAACATTCGTCGCCAGTTGAGCAAATTCGGTGGAACTCCCTTTGTGGTAGACCGAGTGAGGTGAATACCTGTGGCGAACGCTTCATTCCCGCTTCGCTTTTGACTGCTTGGCGCCGTGAACTGACGGAGAAATTGATCGAAGCAGCGCGAGCCGCCCATCAGCGCGATGTGCGTCGTCCGTTGTCCGACGATTTCTCCCTCCGTGGTTTGAACTTAGACTACACGGCCAACGTGTCCAACCGCTTGGCGCGCGAATTTCTGTTGGAGCACGGTGCCACAGAAGTGGCGCCCGCTTACGAAATCACGCCCACACCCGGCGCACAGCTCATGACGTGCAAACACTGTCTTCGTTTCACGCACGGACAGTGCCCCCGCGAAACCGGACACGAGCCGACTTGGCGCGAACCCTGGCGCTTCGCTTGCCCGATGGACAAGAGTTTCCGCTCACCTTCGATTGTGTGCGTTGTGAAATGAGTGTCGGAACAGAACGTTAGTCAGTTGTTGTTATGAATTTTCTCACCCGTTTTTCTCCTTTCGGTAGGCTGCTTGTTGCTGATCGTGGGGTGTCGTGACACGCGCCCGCGGATGATCACATTTGGCGAGCGCGATATGCTCGATTCGGTGGCTTTTGCGCGGACGCATCACTATTGGAAAAACTACAATTTCCTCACCCTCGACTCCATTCGCCTCTCGGCTTCCGATCCCTCGGGCGTGGTTGGTGCTTATGGTGCCGACTCGGTGCAGCTCGGCGTCTCAGATGCCATCGTGGTGGCCAATGTGGCCAACGTACCCACCGACAGCATCGACAGTACTTGGGTCATGGTGGCGCGCGATGTCGAGACAATGGGCTGGGTGCGCGAGCGCGACTTGTTGCCCCACGTCGTCCCGGATCAATTCATCACGCGTTTCATCCACACTTTCTCCCTGGGGCGCACATGGGTCGTACTTTCGTTTGTTGGTTTGGCCTTGCTGTTCCTCGTTGTCCAAAATCTTCGCCGCGGACGCCTGCAGATGGTGCATTACAACGACATCAAGAGTTTCTATCCCACCTTGTTGTGTTTGGTCGTCAGCAGTTCTGCGGTGCTTTATGGCGCCTTACAGCAGTTTGCGCCCGACATGTGGCAAGAGTTTTACTTCCATCCCACGCTCAACCCCTTTGCGCCGATCGCTTGGCCGTTGCGTATCTTCCTACTCAGCCTGTGGGGAATGGCGGTGGTGGGGATTGCCGCGATAGACGACGTGCGCAAATTGCCCGGTGTCGTCGATGATGTGGCCTATCTGGTCATTTTGGCGGGAGTGTGCATGGTGCTTTACCTCTTCTTCTCGCTCAGCGTGCACATCTACATCGGTTACCCCTTGCTGTTGGCCTATTGGACGTTTGCTCTGCGGAGGCATTTCCGTTTCACGTCGGCTCCCTATCGATGTGCGCGCTGCGGTGAAGCCCTACACGCCAAGGGGCGATGCCCGGCTTGCGGCGCCATCAATGATTGAACGCTCGTTGAGGGAAAAACATTCCCTCAACGAGTTTTTTTGTGCCCTAAACGCCCGAAAAACAAGCCTACTATGAGAAAAAACAAGGCTTGTTCTCAAAAAAACGCCACAACATTTGGTGGAAACAAGTGAAGTTTGTATCTTTGCATCGCAATTAAGAACAAGGGCGCTTAGCTCAGCTGGTTCAGAGCGTCTGCCTTACAAGCAGAGGGTCGGGGGTTCGAATCCCTCAGCGCCCACTACCAAGTTCTTCGATTGTGCTTCTTCTGAAAAATCGGGCGCTTAGCTCAGCTGGTTCAGAGCGTCTGCCTTACAAGCAGAGGGTCGGGGGTTCGAATCCCTCAGCGCCCACCACCGATTTTTCCTGTTTCAGAAGATCCCGATTCCCAATCGGGCGCTTAGCTCAGCTGGTTCAGAGCGTCTGCCTTACAAGCAGAGGGTCGGGGGTTCGAATCCCTCAGCGCCCACTACCAAGAAGCAACTCAAAAGGTTGCTTCTTTTTGTATCTACAACTCCCATTGCCTTTTTTTCTTGCGCAGAAGAGCCTGTAGCACAAAGGGAAGGGGAGGGCAGAAGGCCGAATTGCTGAGCAAGCGGTGTGGAATGCAGAGATTTCTCGGTGGGGGTAGCGACAACCGGTGTACATCGTTCGGCGAAGAGCGTAGGGGAGTGACATTTCTGCCCTGAGGCAGAAAAAGGCTGCCCCTCATGTGAGGAGCAGCCCAGTATGCGGTGAAAAGAAACAGTCGGCCGATGAGCTGGTTTTTGTGCTTTGCGGTGCAAAGTGTTCGTCATTTATCTGGATGTGCCGTCGCCGACACATTCTATCGTTCTACCCTCCGACGTTTCTCCGAAGAGAATCGAACGAGCCGCCCTCCAACGTCGGTTTACATGAACTTTCAGCTTCCGAAGTGCACGGCTTGCCGTGTCACCACGGCAACCGGTGGGCTCTTACCCCACCTTCTCACCCTTACCGGCGTGCGGTGCGAAACCTTGCGCCGGCGGTTATTTTCTTCTGCACGAGTTCGCCTTCACAGACGACTTCCCATTAAGAAGCGGAATGCCCTGTGCTGCCCGGACTTTCCTCACGCATCACACGAATGCGGGCGACGAACTGTCCGGCTGTTCCTTTTCTGCCTGCAAAAGTAGGAAAAAAAGTGCATACGCGGGTGAGTTTCGCGGAATTTGAGTACTTTCGCAGATAGATTCAAACCATATCTCCTTACACATGAAACGCTTTTTTCTCCTTGTCGCCCTGTTGTGCATGGCAGGTGCCCCCCTGAGGGCTGAAAATTATAAGCCCACCCCGGAAAATCTACAGAGTCGTCGCCAATTTTCTGAAGATCGATTCGGCATCTTCATTCATTGGGGCATCTATTCCACTTTTGCACAGGGAGAATGGTATTTGCAAAATGGACCTCTCCGCCGTGAGGAGTATGCCAAGGCGGCCAACGCATTCTATCCGCATGCTTTCGATGCCAAAGCCTGGGCCAAGGTTTTCAAGAAGGCCGGTGCGCGCTACATCACGTTCACAACGCGCCACCACGACGGTTTTTCGATGTGGAACACGCAGCAGAGCGACTACAACATCATGCACACGCCCTACGGTAAGGACGTGGTGGCACAGTTGGCCGAGGCGTGTCGAGATAATAATTTGGCACTCCATCTTTATTATAGCCACATCGACTGGATGCGCGACGATTATCCCATGGGAAGAACCGGGCGCGGTGTGGGAAAGGACACGGCGAAAGCCGATTGGCCGCATTATTTTGCCTTTATGAACCGTCAACTCACCGAATTGTTGACCCAATACGGGGCGGTGCGTGCCATTTGGTTCGACGGGTGGTGGGATCACGATCAGACGAAACCGGCTTTCGATTGGCAACTGCCCGAACAGTATGCCCTCATCCACCGTTTGCAGCCGGCTTGCTTGGTGGGTAATAACCATCATCAGCACCCGAACGAAGGAGAGGACTTGCAATTTTTCGAACGCGACGTACCCGGTGAAAATAAAGCGGGACTGAGCGGACAGGCCATTAGCCGTTTACCGCTCGAGACGTGCGAAACGATGAACGGCATGTGGGGCTACAAGGTGGCCGATCAGAATTATAAATCTGCCGATCAACTGATTCAACTGTTAGTGCGCACCGCTTCAAAAGGAGCTAACCTCTTGCTCAATGTTGGCCCCCAGCCGGACGGCAATTTGCCTGCCGCGGCAGTCGAAAGACTGGAGGCCATGGGCGAATGGCTACAGGTGAACGGAGAATCTATTTATGGCACAGCCGCCGGAAGTCTGGGTGACGGAAAAAATGTGGTGAGCACGCGCCGCGGAAAGAAGGTTTACGTGCACATCTTGGACGCTTCAATCAAAATGCTCGATTTGCCGTGCAGCGATCAGGTGAAGAAAGTCTATCGTTTGGGGAAAGGCACGCCGCTTTCCTTCAAATATGGGCGAAAAAGACTCTCGTTTGCCGCTGCAGATGAGCAAGTCCCCGATCGGATCTACGTCGTGGAGCTGAAATAAATGCCTATGGTGAGAGTTTCCATACTGATAATTAGTCTATTGTCCTTCTTCTTCGTGTCGGCAAGGGCGGCTTCGCATCGCATCTTGCGCGAAGATATCCGCACCCTGCGGACTGATGTCGGAGGGCAGCTAGAAACGCTCCCAATCGTGCGATTGGGGTCTACAGACGTGGTCGAGATTAGTTTCGATCAGCTTTCGCACGATGGAAAAATGTTCTTCTATCGGGTGGAGCACTGGGATCGTGCGTTCGATCAACCCACTTCCGGGCTGTTCACGGGAGAGTTTTTGGAGACCAACTACGAGGAAATTCCGATAGAAAACTACCGCGAAAGCAGAAACACCTCGGTGCTCTACACACACTACGCATTTTCAGTTCCCCAATGCCGATGCGCGGCCGTTGGTCTCGGGCAATTACAAATTAAAGATCTACGATCGTGCCAATGCTGACGGGGATCCCGTGGCGGAAGTGTGCCTTTGTGTCGTAGAACCGCTGTTGAACGTGAGTGGTCGCGTGTTGACGAACACTGAAGTCGATTGGAACGCGCGAAATCAGCAGATCGAGTTGCAGGCGCAGGCGCTTTCCAATCTGCCGACGGCCGATTTGCGCTTGACCTTGCAGGCGACGGTGCGACAAAATGGGCGCAATGACAACCAGTGTGAGCTCTTGCCGCCCACAGCCGTGTTGCCCGGTAGGATTGCGCGCTGGGAACATACGCAAAAGCTCATTTTCCCGGCAGGAAACGTCTACCGAAGTTTCGAACAACTCAATATGCGAGTCGCGGGTAGTCGAGTGGAAAACCTGAATTGGCACAGTCCGTATTATCATGCCACACTTTTTTTCCCGATGAAGTGCGACGCAATTTTATATTGCGCGAAGATCGCAACGGTACGGCGGTGATTCGCAACACCGACAACCGCGACAATGCGACCGAAAGCGACTACTTGTTTGTGCATTTTGCCCTCGAGAGTGAAGAACTCCCCGATGCCGAAGTCTATGTCAGCGGGCGTTGGACAACAGGCGGCTTGGTTCCGGAATATCGCATGACCTATCAGCCCGAACGCCACGCCTATGAGACGGCACTCTTGCTGAAACAAGGCTATTATAACTACCTTTATCTCACCGTTCCCACGAAGCCGACCGCGCAGGCACCCTTGCAGCGCAAAGGCCTCACCGCGCCGACAGAAGGCGACTTCTACGAAACGCGCAACGCCTACACGGCATACATTTATGGCACCTTTCCGGCCGATCGTTACGACAGATTGGTAGGAGTGGCCACCATCGGGCGTTGAGTCCCGATCATTCTGTTGAATCCCGACCATTCTTATATACTTTATGACATTTCCCGAAATTACTTTTGCCAATGTGTTAGACTACATCGGCACTTTGGCCTTTGCCATTTCAGGTATTCGTTTGGCCAGTACGAAGCGTTTCGATTGGTTCGGCGCTTATGTGGTAGGACTGGCCACTGCCATCGGTGGGGGCACGGTGCGCGACTTGTTATTGGACGTGCCTGTCTTTTGGATGCGCAACGGTATCTATTTTCTTATCACGTTGTTGGCGCTTTTGCTCGTCGTTTTGTTCGGAAAGGTCGTGGTTCGGCAGAAATACACCTGGTTTATTTTCGATACCATCGGTTTGGGCATGTTTGCTGTGATCGGTATTGAGAAAACCCTCGGTGTTGGTTATCCTTTCTGGGTGGCTATCGTAATGGGCTCCGTGACGGGGGCCGGCGGTGGTGTAATTCGCGACGTTTTCCTCAATGAAGTGCCCTTGATCTTCCGCGCTGAGATCTATGCCGTGGCTTGTGTCTTGGGTGGATTGGCCTATTGGGCTTGCCATTTGGGCGGTTGAGGGCAATGTGTCCTGCGGACTCGTCTGCGGTTCGGTCGTGATTTTTGTCGCGAGTCTTGGCCGTTCGCTATCAAATCAACCTGCCGACGCTGCGAGATAGCGATGAATGTGCGTAACCATGGCGTCTCTCGGCTGCAAGTTTCCCATTTATTGCTGTCCTGTAAACTTTCAAAACTGCAGAAAAATCCAACCCGAAGCCTTTTTAGCATAGGACTTCGGGTTTTCTTTTTCAAAAGCAAGCTCCCGAAAGTCAAATAATGATGTTCGAATTCGCAGTCCGGGGGCAGGACAAGAAACGAATGGGCTTGCCCAAAGCGCGTTGTCCAAAAGAAGGCGAGTGCCCCTTTTCTTGTGGAAGAAAAAAACAAGCCTTTTGCTCCTCCTTCTTTCCGTACCAACCCCAAAGGGCGGGTCGCCGTCGTGCAAATGTCTCCCGATTGGGAGGGACAGCGTCTTTGGGAGCCTGTTCCGATAGGAAGGGATCAGGCGAAGTCGCGATGGTTCAGTAAGTCAAAGAGCGTTTGCGCCGGAGGGTTGGGAAAAGTTCCTCGACTTTGCGCTATATGGACGCCGCAGTGCGGCGGGATGAAGGGAAAGTTGTGTTTTTATCAAGCGCAAAAAGTAGGAATTTAGTTTCGAATGATCGAAGGTTTTTCGCGAGAAAAATGTTTCGATTTTTTGAGAATGGGGAGAGGTCGAATGAAAAACTTGTGGACTTTCTTACGAAACGTCCCTTCTTTTCTCTTCTTCCTCCCCGCTTTTTTTGGAAAAGACGCCCGTTCCTTCGCCGACCATGACACTCGCCGTTTCCTCATCCGCACCTCCGTACGCGCGAACGGACACGCCCCTGCGCATCGCGCACTCAGCGAGTTTGTAATTCCTGCCTTCACCCTTCACCTTCACCCGCAATTCATTGATCCAGTGTGTCTTGCGCGTGAAGGAAATGCTGTTTTTTCGCCTTCACCGGTGAAGGAAACAAGTGTGAAACCTTCACACGCAAGTCGCTGTTCCATAGTTTCTTACAGTCGTATGGTGAAGAGGTGAAGGCAAAAAACGAAAAACAGCGGACGCGCGCGCTACGCGTGCGCGTTGGGGGCTGAGGTGGGAGGCTGAAAAGTACTTTCAAAAGCGATATGCTGATAAACGTAACATTAAGGCAGGAAGAGTTGTTACAGATACAGGTCTTTTCTGAGAAAAATAACGAAGTATCTGAGAACTTGATGAAAATGAGTTTGTTAAATAGGTGTATTGAGGACGGGAACTGTCCTTTTACCAATGGAATTCTAACCAGGACTGGAGTGTTCTATCGTTTGATACATAAAAGAACAGAGATCGATCAATCTGTTTTAGTGAAAAGAAGATGATGCCTTTAGATTGGATTGAGGATGAGTTTGAGACTTCTTTTGATGTAATCGCGATGGTTGAGAATGACTCTGGATTGCGTATGGTTGTGAAACTAGTTGGGGAAGTGAAGGTGCAGTTTACGTCTTTGATAAACAAAAATCCATATTTGTATGGTTGATGATGCTTGAAAAATGGAAACCCTTTTTGATAAATTGCATTTCGAGGAAGATACTCTAATAACGACAGATAGTGCAGCACGTTTTTGAGGAAGGTTGGATAATTCTGATAAATAAACCTTGGAAAAATATCCTATTGGAAGAATACACAACCTTAACTCTACCGAGGGGAGTACCTCGACAGGGAGACGGGGCTGGCTTTTCAGCTGCTTCCGCCACTACTCGCCCAAAACAGGAGCATACATCAGGCAAGACCCATCTCGTCTCGAGGCGGGACTAACAAAACCTATACGCATACGTCCACGATGTAAATGCCTGGGTGAATCCGCTTGGTCTAGCCAAAGTGTTTCGATCAATGTCAAGAGCAGAAAAATTTTGATATCAAACATACTGGGCGAATAGCTGTGATGATGCCGTCGCATTTGGACATAGGTTAGGCATGGAACAGATATGAAGTTCTATGTAGTCGGATTTGAGATAGGTGATGAGATTTTATCTGGGGGCATACAAGGTCAAAAAACGGTTCATCTGACATTTGGAGTGATGGGGTTCTAAAAAGAAGAAAACCGCTGAACAAATTGTATATTTGAATTAGTACCAACAAATATGCAGCAATGAACAGCAGTTACAGCGGACGCGCGCCGCGTGGGCGCGTTGGGGCTGAGGTGGAGGCAGCTACACTTTAGAAAAAGATCTTCCTGGTAGTTGACACATCACTCCAAAATGTCGGATGAACCTTCTTTGTGTCACAATCAACCGAATAAGAGTCGGATGAACAGAGAAGAAATGATGGTGGCTTCTATCATTCATGTGACCCCAATAGTGTTAAAGATGGAAGAATTTTTATGTTTAAATGTTGTATTGAGTTGAAAATGAGGTCAGAAAACAGCAGAGATTGATTCCAAAGGACATATGATTAATGACTCACTAGAAATATGAACAGCAAAACTAAAGCTTCGAGTTAATAAAATAATCGAGTTGAAGCATCACATTGAGAATTGGGAAACTCAAACAAGCAGAAGAGATCGAAAAAGCTTCTTATTGATTTTGAGAAACAGCCTAGGCAAGAAATGTCTTCTTATTATACGGAGCTTTTTAGAGATGTTCAATTTGCGGGTGTTTTGGTACAAATAGCAAATAAGTATGCGGAAAACAATAAAATCAATCGCTGATAGTATCTGCTCTTGGAGATGATGATGTGGAGGTATAGGCTTCCTGAGAATGAGGAAATATATCGCCTTATGTTAGCGAATATTCAAAGAAAGGAGTAGCTCTTTTTGTAGCATTTCATCTCTAAGATGAAAATGTTTGAGAATTCCCGAATAAATGGCCCTATTTTATGAGTATACCTAAACTCTCTCCTAAAAAGACTTCTGCGGAATACTTTTACTAGCTTGATCGAAGAATACATTTGCTTTTGTACCTACGATGTATAAGTCAGAATTGATTCAATACTTCAGTTTGAAAATATAGTGAAGCAAAAAGTGAATACCAAAAAGATAGATATAAAAAAATACTGACAATTCTGCGGGGTTAGTACTTAATTGAGTGACTTTTGAGGACAATCCGATTGGAGCGAAATGTAGTAATTGAAAGCTTTTCTGTGAGTGAGCACATAGCTGGTATAGTAAATGGTTTTTCAAGCGACTTACTGACACATAGCCCGAGTAAGAGATTTGTTAATCGCTGTGAAACAAGACAAAGGCTATTGCTCCTGTTTCTCGTGTGCTCCTTGTTCAATTTTGTGTCTTTGAAAGCTCATCAAGGATTGATAGAAGAGACATACGCGGCAGAGTTTGACTACGATGTCGTGGGTACTTTGGCCGCCGCTCGTTACGATGAAATAGAGAAACTCTACAAGCTAGCCGATCGTATTGACAATATCTATCCTGACCGCTTCGGTAAGGAAGCCACTTATGAGCGTGGCGGATGACGCAAGGAGGATAAGGAATGGACTTACCACTTTGATGGGGAGGGATTCCTGACGCAACGCGTCTCTAGGACGGAGAGCATTGAACACTATGACTGGATACGCCGGAAGCTGCGCACAGAGCCACTGACTTGGACTCTACGAGGTGGGATGGTGCAGGACAGCTGGTGCGTGTCAGAACAACAAGAAGGTAAATCTTCGCTTGAGTATGATGCCTTAGGTAGACGTGAGGCGAAGATCAACGAGTATGGTAAGGCTGTGGGGCACAAGATAACACGTTTCTTGTGGGATAGCAATGTTCCCTTACACGAGTGGGTGTATCCGCTCAGTGATCGTCCAGAGACTATAGATGATAGTGATGGCAGACGAAGCTACGCCAGCCCATAGCTACAGATCAAACTTTACCTTTATCCGTAAATACTCGTCTCATAGTTTCTTGCTGTCTTATGGTGAAGAGGTGAAGGCAAAAAACGAAAAACAGCGGACGCGCGCTACGCGTGCGCGTTGGGGGCTGAGGTGGGAGGCTGAAAAAGTACTTTCAAAAGCGATATGCTGATAAACGTAACATTAAGGCAGGAAGAGTTGTTACAGATACAGGTCTTTCTGAGAAAAATAACGAAGTATCTGAGAACTTGATGAAAATGAGTTTGTTAAATAGGTGTATTGAGGACGGGAACTGTCCTTTTACCAATGGAATTCTAACCAGGACTGGAGTGTTCTATCGTTTGATACATAAAAAGAACAGAGATCGATCAATCTGTTTTAGTGAAAAGAAGATGATGCCTTAGATTGGATTGAGGATGAGTTTGAGACTTCTTTTGATGTAATCGCGATGGTTGAGAATGACTCTGGATTGCGTATGGTTGTGAAACTAGTTGGGGAAGTGAAGGTGCAGTTTACGTCTTTGATAAACAAAAATCCATATTTGTATGGTTGATGATGCTTGAAAATGGAAACCCTTTTGATAAATTGCATTTCGAGGAAGATACTCTAATAACGACAGATAGTGCAGCACGTTTTGAGGAAGGTTGGATAATTCTGATAAATAAACCTTGGAAAAATATCCTATTGGAAGAATACACAACCTTAACTCTACCGAGGGGAGTACCTCGACAGGGAGACGGGGCTGGCTTTCAGCCGCTTCCGCTACTACTCGCCCAAAACAGGAGCATACATCAGGCAAGACCCATTCGTCTCGAGGCGGGACTAACAAACCTATACGCATACGTCCACGATGTAAATGCCTGGGTGAATCCGCTTGGTCTAGCCAAAGTGTTTCGATCAATGTCAAGAGCAGAAAATTTTGATATCAAACATAATGGGCGAATAGCTATGATGATGCCGTCGCATTTGGACATAGGTTAGGGCATGGAACAGATACGAAGTTCTATGTAGTCGGATTTGAGATAGGTGATGAGATTTTATCTGGGGCATACAAGGTCAAAAAAACGGTTCATCTGACATTTGGAGTGATGGGGTTCTAAAAAGAAGAAAACCGCTGAACAAATTGTATATTTGAATTAGTACCAACAAATATGCAGCAATGAACAGCAGTTTTCTATATCATGCTTGGGGATTGTATCACCACAAGTGTCTACGAGAGGAATACAAAGGTAATACAATCATCTTACATATCGAAAGTAAACGAGCTCCGAAATACTGTCCCCAATGCGGTCATACCCATTTGGTGAAGAATGGTTTTCGCACTCGCGACTTTATCAGCCTTCCGATCGGAGGCAAAAAGGTGATTCTGCGGATGAAAGTCCGCCGCTACAAGTGCAAGTGTGCGGATTGTGACTATGATTGTCAGGAGCGAATATCCTTTGCCCCGGGCAGTCACAGTTACACTCGTCGCTTTGCAAGGTATGTGGTCGATCTTTTGAAGGGAATGACCCTCAAAGACACAGCCCATCTTTTGGGTGTGTCGTGGGACACGATCAAAGAGATTCACACGCATCATCTTGAGTATCACTATGCTCCGCCCTCTCTTGAGGGAGTGGACAGCATCGGCATAGACGAGTTTGCCGTTCGAAAAGGCCATGTGTACAAGACCATTGTCGTTGACCTCAAGAGCGGGCGGATTCTCTATGTGGGTCAGGGCAAGGCGGCCGATGCTTTGGCCGGATTTTGGAAAAGGGTCAGACGAAAGAAGCTCGACATCAAGTATATCGCCACCGATCTCTCTGCCGCTTTCATCTCCTCCGTACTTGAAAACTGCCCGAACGCCGTGCATGTCTTCGACCATTTTCATGTGGTCAAACTGATGAATGAGAAGTTGGACGAGATACGCAGGGCGCAATATAACATGGAAAAGGACATCAACAAGCGCAAAGTCTTGAAGGGACGCGCTACCTGCTGCTGCGCATGGAGAGGATATCTTCGACGAGCAATATCGGACAAGGCTTGACAATGCCTTGATATGAACAAACCGCTCTCACAGGCCTACTACCTCAAAGAGCAACTCAGAGAGATATGGATGCAGCCCAATAAACAAGCAGCCGAAAAGGTCATGCTCGATTGGGTGAAACAGGCGCAGGAGAGCAAAGTGCCGTAGCTGATGAAAATGGCCGTCACGATCATGGCTTATAGAACCGGTATTCTGGCCTGGTACGACTGCCCCATATCGACTGGGAAAAGTAGAAGGAATCAACAATAAGATAAAGGTGATGAAGAGAGTGGCCTATGGTTTTAGGGATGAAAGGTATTTTCAGCTAAGGCTATATGCGCTGCACGATTGCCGCATCACTCCAAATGTTGGATGAACCAGAAAAGGGGCGTTTCCAGTCTGTGTCATGCTCCAAAGCAGGGGAGGGGGAGAGGAAAATTGGGTATTTAATCCTGATCTTCGTCGTCAATAAATCGAAGAGAGAGGATCTTGCCCAAGCGTTCGCGCAAAGGAGCAAGCAGCGAAGCGCGGATTTCGATCGTCAGTGTCGTACCTTCGGCCGAGAAGTCGCGCGCCGTGATTTCACCCCCGCCGTCGCGGATAAAGCGCATTGCCACATCGGCATCCGTGTAGGGCACTTCCACTCGAAATTGCTCCATGATGAGCCGTTCCTCGACAGTGGCTTCGGCAATGGCTGCTGCTGCGGCTTCGCGATAGGCCACCACCAGTCCGCCGGTGCCGAGTTTCACTCCGCCGAAGTAGCGAACCACGACGGCAAGCGTGAAGGTCAGTCCCGCAGAGCGCAGGGCGCCGAGAATAGTCGCCCCGCTGTGCCGGAAGGCTCCCCGTCGTCGTTCGAACGTGTGCGCTGTCCGTCGAAATCGAGGACATAAGCAAAACAAACGTGGCGGGCATCGTAGAATTGTTTCCGCAATGCCGCCACGCGTGCTTTAGCGCTTTCCTCATCATCCACGTGTTCGGCAAAAGCGTAGAACTTACTGCGCTTTTCGGTGTAGACCGCTTCGCCACTCGCGGAGAGTGTGAGGTAAGTGTCCATTGGTTAGGGCCTGATCGAAGTGGTAGAGGAACGTAGCTACACCGTTGAGCGCAGGTTTCTTCTGATCTTTGATCTCAATGTTGAATTTAATTTCGGCTTTGCACACACCGCGCAGGTTTGTGATGGAGGCCAGCGATGCGGTAAGGCGGATTTGTTGGCCGGAAAGCACGGCTTTGTCCGAATTTCATCTTGTCCATGCCGTAGTTGACCATCATTTTGATGTTGCGCACCTCGATGATTTGACTCCAAAGGTAGGGAAGGAGCGAAAGGGTCAAGTAACCATGCACGATGGTTTGGCCGAAAGGCCCTTCTTTTGCTTTGTTTTCGTCAACGTGGATCCATTGGTGATCGAGCGTGGCGTCAGCAAACAAGTTGATACGCTCTTGTGGCACTTCAAGCCAGTCAGAGGTGCCTAAAACTTCGCCCAGATGTGAAGCGAACTCTTCGTAGTTGTTGATGATAAGCATGGGATGATTCTTTGCTTTAAATAGGATTTTTCAGATTATCTAAGTCCTTTTTGGGGGATTGTGCTGAACTGATGATTCAAGAGCGTGAAATTTCTTTTCATGGTGAGCGAAGAAATTTTCATTTTCTCCGTTGAGGGTCGCATTCACCGTGTAAGAACCAAAGGTCTTTCCTTCGCCCGTGCGTTCAATGTGCTGGTCAACAGAGAAAGCAAACGGTATAAGTCGTGTTGCCTTGCTCATCGACGGCTTTCTTGATTTGGTAATCGTCGTTGACCACGAAAGAACAATTTTCGATGTCGCTGGAATAGGTGCGATTGATGATGTCGCCCACATCGGCCTTCGTGGCGTTCTTTTTGGAAAGGAACTGCGTCATGGTCGGCGTGATGTAGGTAAAGAGCGAAGCGTTGTCGTTTTCGCCGAAAGCCTGGAAGAAGCCGTGGAATGCGCTTGAGATTTGGCTGCGTTCTTCGGGCGTCACAATCGATTTTTCCAGCGTGTTTTGTACTTGGCTGGCATCTTGTGCGTAGCGTCCGTCGGGATGCTTCTCCATATAGTCGGCAAGCGCTTCGGGGGTGTTGAGCTTTTTAGCCGTTTCCCAGTCGAGCGAATCGATTTTCAGTTCGCATTGCTTCACCAATAGGCTTTGCGGGTAGTTTTTGGCGGAAGCGTTCGAAGTCAGAAGCGTAACTGCTGTTGGCAATGCGTTGCCAATCTCCATACATCGTGCGCAACTTCTGGAGGCGCTCGCGCACTTCGTCAGCATGATGACTGCTCGGATAGCGATTCAGGTAGTTTTCGTAGTCCTCGATCGTCTCATTATTATTGAGTAAACTCATAGGCTTCCTGTTCGCTCACTTGTTGATTGAGATAAAAGTAGAAGCCGCCGGCCACTGCTGCGGGAATGAGGATGCAGAGCGCGATGATCACATAGATCCAAGGATTGCGCTTTTTGCGAACCGGAGGTTGTCCGCCCGGGAAACTGGGGCAGGAGCGCCGGGTGCCGGCGTCTGCGTAGCATTAAATTGTTGTTCTTCCATGATGTGATGGATTTGCAGTTGTAAGATGCCGGCGGACTGAAAAGATCATATTACACAGATCCGCCGTTTGCGTGCAAATATACGAACTTTTTTCTTTTTCGCTTGGTTTGTCGTGCCCTTATGACTACTTTTGCAAGCGCTTCAGTTCAAAAACTAACAGTATAACAACTCATATACATACACTTATGAAAGGAATTAAGTTTGCAGCAGTAGCACTCTGTGCTTCTATGATGCTCACGTCTTGCGGCGATTGGAGCAATAAAGCGAAAGGTGGTCTTTTGGGTGGCGGTGCCGGCGCAACCCTCGGCTCGTTGGTGGGTTACCTCGTCAGCAAGGACGGTAAAGGTACGGCCATCGGTGCCGCTATCGGTACGGCTGTCGGCGGTGGTGCCGGTGTGATCATCGGTAACCGTATGGATAAGGCCAAAGCTGAGGCTGAACGTGTGGCTAACGCCAAGGCCGAAGTGCTCCAAGGTGAGAACGGTGTGAAATATGTCCGCGTGACTTTTCGACAGCGGTATTCTCTTTGGCACCGGTAACGCTACGCTCTCTGCTTCGGCACAGAACTCGCTCCGCAAGTTTGCCACCGATGTGCTCGTTCCCAACAGCGATATGGACGTATCGATCATGGGTTACACCGACAATCAGGGCTGGAGAAACAGCACGACCGAGCAATCGCGCGAAAAAGAACCAAGCGCTTTCTTACCAACGCGCACAAAGCGTGAGCAACTACCTCATGCAGAGCGGAGCTCGCTCGGCTCAGATCCGCGAGGTGAAGGGTCTCGGCGAGGAATTCCCTGTTGCTGACAACAGCACCGCAGCCGGTAAGCAGCAGAACCGTCGTGTAGAAGTTTATCTCTACGCTTCGCAGCAAATGATCAAGAACGCTGAGGCGCAGGCACGCTAAGTTGCCAATGCATTCTGCGTTTGTTCCATAAAAAAGGCACTCCGTCCTATGACGGAGTGCCTTTTTCTTTGTGGGTTGAGAGGGCGCGTGGAGCTAAGTTGAGGAGGTGCCTTTCGATTGTGTACGAGGGGCAAAGAACCACAGCGGAATGGCTTGAAAAAGTAGAGGAGTGTTGGTGCAAAGTTGAGAAGTTTTCGTCGAAAATCTATCCTTAATGGTCAAAAAATGAGAGGACATAGCAAATGATTTGTGAGTCAGTCAGTTCTGATTATTCGACCATTCGGGGGAAAACTGCCAAAAGACGGACTTTTGCCAACTTTGGACAGAGCAGCGTTACTAAAACATTACCCTATATCCAAGCAGGAAGGAATGGCAAAAACGGTAACGAATGGGCTAATCCCCAACTGAAATCTTCTGCAAAGATAGCCCAATAAAGGGAGAAAGGGAAGAAAAAGGCGATGAATGCTTGGAATCTTTCCCGTCAAAGTACAATGAATTGCATACCAGCGGATAACCTGACAATAAATAGTTTTGTAACTTATAAAAGCCAGAGTTATGCGAAGTACGTTTAAGGTTCTGTTCTACCTCAAAAAGAACGCCCCGAAGAAAGATGGTTCCGTTCCCGTGATGTGTCGTATTACTATCGACGGAACCATTGCACAGTTCAGTTGCAAATGCGACATTCTCCCCAATCTATGGGATGTCAAGAGCAACCGGGCTTCGGGAAAAAGTTCCGTCGCATTGGAAACCAACCGCTTCTTGGACAAGATTCGGGTGGGTATCAATGCCAAATACAAGGAGATTGCCGAAAGGGACAACTATGTCACGGCGGAGAAAGTAAAGAACGCTTTCTTGGGTTTGGAGATGCGGCACGAGACACTGCTGACGGTCTATGCCCAGCACAATGAGGATTTTGCCAAGCAGGTATCTGCCGGTCTGCGTCGTGATTCCACATACCATAAGTATTGTACCGTTTACAAGCACTTGGAAGAATTTATCAAGACACGCTATCGTCTGAGCGACATTGCTCTGCGAGAGCTTACACCTGCATTCATCACGGACTTTGAGATTTTCCTCCGCACGGAAAAGCAGTGCTGCAATAATACCGTATGGATCTACATGATGCCTTTGCGCCGAATGATTACTATTGCCCAGAATCACGGCTGGATTGTTCGAGACCCTTTCGTGGATTACAGCATCTCCGCCGAGAGTACGGAAAGGGATTATTTGACCAAGGACGAGATACGTCAAATGATGGATTTGAAGTTTCGCCGCAAATCTATGGAGTTAGTGCGTGACCTGTATGTTTTCTGCTGCTTTACCGGCTTGTCGTTTACCGATATGAAGAACCTGACCAAAGACAATGTGCAAAACTTCATTCGACGGCAAATTGTGGATTATGACCAAGCGACAGAAGACGGGCGTGGAATCCAAACATCATGCTGATGGACATTCCATTGAGGATTATCGAAAAGTATGATGGCATGGCAAAGGAAAAATTATCTCCTGCCCTGTTCCTCAGTACATTACCGCCTGCAAGAATCTTTAAAACAATCATCGGACTTTTGCGGTATAGAAAAAGAACATAACGTGGCATACCAGTCGCCATACCATGGCAACGGAAATTTGTCTGACCAACGGAGTTCCCATCGAAACGCTCTCCAAGATGCTCGGACACACGAATATCCGCACGACACAAATCTACGCCAAAATTACCCACGAGAAGGAAAGCCGGGATATGAATTCCCTTTCCGACAAGTTAAAGCTCGGATAGAACAGTTTAGCGGTATTACCATATAATAATAAGGAAGAATGTCTATGAAAAAGAGAAATCATAACCATTGGCGGTAACGGAGAAATACATATCCCAGCTACTCGCGTTTGGATGTCAGCTTGCGAGATAGCCGACCTGTTCAGGGCTTTCTCCAGCAAGGTGAACGCACAAATCAAAGCAATATTCAAGGAGGATCTCCTGATGGAGACAGAAGTAATGAGAACAATCCGCTCTGAACGAGGATTTATTGATTTGTACAGTATCGAAATGATAACGATGCTGTCGTTTCGTATTGCCACACCACAGGCAAAGACTTTGCGAAGGTGGATAATCGGCAGGCTTTCGGAGAAGAAAGTTTCCTCTCCACCCATGATTGTCTGTTACACCGTTGGCAGACGGCACTACTAAAAAAAGTGCGAACTAAAGGAAACAGGCTGTGAGATAAGATTTCTCACAGCCTGTCTCCTTTCATCATTCCTCAAATCGTGGATGGTAGTTCTCTTGCAGCAACTTTTTCTACCTCCTCCTCTTTATAGAGGACTTTTTCCTCCCTAATTTGATCAAACGGAATACGTCCCCATATCACGATAGTCTTGCAGGGTGCGTCGATTGACATGCAGCCGTCTGGAAAGTTCCTCGTCCGTCAAATACCGCTGCCCTTGAAGCATCGGTCTGTTTCTTTTCCTCAGGGCATCTATCCCTTTTATCATTCGGTCGGAGGCATTGAGGAAGTTCATAATTTCTTCATCATTCTTGGTCTTTACATTATTACTCATAGTTCTACTTTGGATTTAGTGGTGATTAGGATACTGTGTCATGGAGAGACCGACTTGTCTATCAATTTCTGAACATCCTCAGGTTTATAGTACATCTTGTAGCCTATCTTCGTATAGGGTAAAGTCCGGTTACTCCGATAGGTTTGCAATGTACGCAAGCTGACGTTCAGGATTTGGCAGACATCTTGGTTGTCCAACCATTTGCCCATCCTTTTCTCGTCCGATTCCCGACAGAGGGCATCGACCTTGGCGGTCAGGATGCGGAAACGCTCCATCATGGCTTCATACGTTTTCTTCTCGATTGCTATTACTTCCATATATCAATTTTTAGTTTGGATATTACGATATGCAAATGTAATGACAGCGTATGTGAGAAAGAGATACTTTCATCTAACTGCGTGCTTGTGGCTTTGATATGACAGCCTGTGTCTTCGGACTTGAACGCTTGGTAATAAAAATCTCTATTCAGTACATATTTAGCATACAATCCAAACGATTTCAATGCCCGAACTTTGCACCACAATCAAATTAAAAGAGCGATGGATGTCATTACAATTGAGAGCAAAGCCTACCACGATTTGGTGGGCAAGATAGAGAAAATTCTCCGATATGTGGAGAAAGAGGAACAGGCGAAGGAAGAATACGAAAACCGCCTGATAACCAACAAGGATTTAGCCAAGATACTCGGCATCAGCCAACGCACCCTCCAACGGTTGCGAAGTTCGGAACGTATCGGTTACAAGATTATCCTTGGACGATGCTATTACGACTTAAACGACATAGAGGAGGCGATACGCAAGAAGAGCCTGTACTGCAATCCTCAAAACATCAAAGAGCTGAGACAGAATTTCCTGCTTAAAACCAAGAGAACGAAATAGCGTATGGAACTATTGGACAGAGACACTTTTCTTGAATGGATGGAGCGGATCATGAGCCGTTTCGACCATCTGAAGCAGACCATTCCCGATATTCCCCAACGTCCGATGCTCAACGGTGAGCCGCTCTTGGACAATCAGGAGGTGTGTATGATGCTACAAATCAGCAAGCGAACCTTGCAGCGTTACCGAGATTCAGGGACGCTTCCGTTTCATATCATCTATCACAAAACGTGGTATCTGGAGTCGGAGATAACCGCCTTTATGAAACATCATTTCACAGAGAACATGAAAAGGAAACGTAAGAGAAAAACATAGAGGAAAAAGCTTTGCTTTTTGTTTTGTCTGCATAAAATCCCGTCCCGTCGTGATGACGAGGCGGGATTTGCTCATCAAAAATGATTTTCTTATTCAGGAATTAGGTGTATAGAGAATAATTTGCTATTTTTGCAGCAAATTATACGCACTTGTTTCTTTTGTAAATATGATGAGACTAAATAGAATAAAAAGAAGTTCTTGAGGAAAAGGGCATTTCCCAAAAATGGTTGGCGAAGGAACTTAATAAAAGTTTTAGTACCATGAACGCTTATGCTTGTAATCGACATCAGCCTTCTCTTGAGATTTTATATCAGATTTCAAGAATATTGCATGTAAAGATATCAGAACTTTTGGTTGATAATGACCATAAATAGATACAATGAAAAAGAACTCAGAACCCATATTTCGCTCTCTTTTTGAGGAAGACTACCTTGTTAGATCGCTGAACAGTTCTATAACCAGCCAAGCTGATATTGCTTTGACTGAACTTGTTGCAAATGCCTGGGATGCTGGTGCTACAAAAGTAAGCATATTTATTCCCGATGAATATGGAGAATTCCTTGTCGTAGAAGATGATGGCAATGGATTGACAGAAGAAGAATTTCAACAACGTTGGATGACACTGGCATATAACAAACTAAAACATCAAGGCAAACAGGTTCTATTTCCAGATAAAAAGAAAAGAAGTCCTCGTATGGCTTATGGTCGCAATGGTATTGGCAGACATAGCCTTTTGTGCTTTAATGACGAGTATCATATTGTCACATCAAAAAACGGTAAAGAACTTTCTCTTACTGTTTCAACTAAAATAAAAGATCAGGCGATCTCTGTCATTGAACAAAATATCTCATCCACTTCAAAGCATGGTACAAGACTGGAAGTTCGTGTTGAAAGAAACCTTCCCAATGTGGATAAAATCAGAGAAATAATATCCTCTCGTTTCCTACACGATCCTGAGTTTGTAATCGAAGTAAACAAACAACAGCTTTCCTTAGATCAATTGGAAGGGTTATTGGATACGACTGAACTAACGACTCCAGATGGATATAACATTACAGCGAACTTTATAGATTCAAAAAAATCGTCTCGTAAAAGTATTTATCAGGGAATTGCTTTTGGGAAAGCGGTCGTTTAATTGGTATTCCGTCATGGATATTAGGATCTGTTTTTCTATTTAGACGGTCGAACTGCCCCTTTGCTAAGAGATATACTATTGTAATACAAAGCAACGAATTAGCAGAGTTGGTCAAGGAAGATTGGAGTGGTTTCAAAAATACAAATGAAACAGAGAATTTGTACCGAACAGTTGCGGAGTATGTGAATACAATGTTTGAACAAACGGCAAAGGTTAATTTAGAAGAAACAAAGGCTGCTGTAAAAACAAGAATTGGCAGCCAAATTAAAAGATGCTTCTCCATTGGCTCAGTATGAGGGTAGATGAGATTATAGAGAACATCTCGATAAATTCTCCAACAGCAACTAAAGAGACTGTATATATTGCCGTTGAAGCTGTATTAAATTTAGAATCATCGAAAAATGGGAAGGAACTTTTAATGAAGCTCTCTCAACTTTCAGAAGAAGATATTACAGGTCTTAATACTATACTGAATAAATGGTCTGTAAAGGACGCCTTGACAGTTTTGAGTGAAATAGACAGACGTCTGTCTATTATTGAGGCAATAAGAAAACTTTCTAAAGATAAGAGCACAGATGAGTTGCATGTCTTACACCCTCTTGTAACCGAGTCTCGGTGGCTCTTCGGTCCTGAATATGACACTCCCGAATATACATCTAACAGGCAACTTCAGACGGTGATGAAAACATTGTTCAAAAAGGACATTTTAGGTGGGGACGGAGTAAAAACAAATAGAAGACCAGACCTTGTCGTTTTAGCCGATAACACTTCTCTTTCTATGACAGGTGTAGAAGAGTTTGGTGATAATGAACTGGCTACGATAACAAAAGTTCTGATAGTTGAACTAAAAAGAGGAGGATTCGAAATAACAAGTAAAGAAAGAAATCAAGCTACTGACTATGTTGATAGTTTGATTACATTGGGGATTAATACTGCTAAAATTGTTGCTTTTGTTGTGGGAGATAAAGTTGCTAAAGGACTACAACGTCAGTATCGTGCAGGTACTAAAAGATGAAGGAAGTATCTTCTTGACAGATTTTGACTAACTTGTTGATACCGCAGAGAAGAGAATGTTTGGACTTAGGAATAAATTAGCTACGATGTATGATGATATTCCCGGAATGACTTTATATCAACAATCTAAATTAAAGTTGTTTTGACGTTATATAAATTCTAAACGGACGAATTACAACCTTGTGCAGTTCGTCCGTTTTGATTACATTTCGGTCTGACGATAAAGACCTT